>ERZ833782.9-NODE-9-length-228181-cov-9.698544_pt1 | contig 228181 bp, 214 predicted proteins | sample MGYA00519577_ERZ833782 | MGnify/ENA primary metagenome ERZ833782 (study PRJEB31850, sample SAMEA3708745) | human gut metagenome | biome: human gut; feature: human-associated habitat; material: faeces | place: China | collected 2014 ...
TTCGCTGAGTTAATCTAACTTCTCTTCATAAATTACACAATTCTTTGAGTTTTCTTTAGTTGATATATTATCTGAATTATTTTATAAAAAATAATTTAGTTTCTGTGGAGTTTTCTGGAGAAAATTTATAATTATCTTCAGAGAACTCTTTTATTTTTTCTAAATCCTCTATTTGATTTAAAGTCATATAATTGAGCATCATTCCTCTAGCTTTTTTTCCCTCTGTACTGATATTTTTTAATTTTCCATCAATATTTTGTCTAAACTCAATATCAATCACTTTAAATTTTTTATAATCTAAAATTTTAGAAAACTCTTTAGAAGCAAGATTGATAAAAATTTCTGTGGAATATTTATCAAGATAGCTATTAATATCTTTACTCCAAAATTTGTACATACTCTCATCTAAAATATTTATAGTCATATCTAAACGGTAAGGTTTAATTTCTGTATTAGGAGAGATTGCTCCATAGAGAGCTGATAGAATAAAAAGATTTTTATTTAGATATTCTATCTCCTTATCACTAAATTTTTCTATTTCTAATTGTCTAAAAGTAACTCCATCATAAAGAGAGAGAGCTCTATAAGAAGATAAAGTAGCAAAATTTTGAATATTATTATAAGTTTCTTCTAAAAGTTTACCTTTTAATTTAAAAAGATTACCTATCTCCTCTATTGAAAAAGATTTTAATTTTTCTATAAGAGCTTTTGTATGATTAGTAAATTCTACATCTTTACTATTTTTTAAATCTATATCTTTATATTTCATTGTTTTACTTGGAGAAAAAATTATCTTCATAAATAACCTCGCTTTTTTTATAATATTTTATCTAATTTTAAAAAGAAGTTCAATAGAAATTATTTACTTGATATAAAATAACTGATACAATAAAAGAAAAATAAGGCAAAGGGATAGTTATGAGTATAATCATAAGGCAAGAAGAGGAAAGAGATTATAGAAGAGTTGAAGAGATAGCAAGAGAAGCTTTTTGGAATCTATATTTTCCAGGAACAGATATACCAGTTGTAGTAAATAAATTACGTAGAAGTTCAGACTTTATAAAAGAATTAACTTATGTAATTGAAGTAAATGGTAAGGTAGAGGGAGCAATTTTTTATACTAATTCTAAGATAATAGATAAGAAAGAGGTAGAGCATAAAGTTATATCTTTTGGACCTGTATTTATCTCTCCAGAATTTCATAGACAAGGATTAGGAAGAAAATTAATAACTTACACAATAGAAAAAGCTAAAGAGATGGGGTATAGAGCAATAATAACTTTAGGTTATCCATATCACTATGAACCATATGGTTTTTTAGGTGGTAAAAAATATGGAATTTCTATGCCAGATATGAAATTTTATAGAGGACTTTTAGTGTTGCCATTATATGAAGGAGCTTTAGAAAATATATCAGGATATGTTATATTTTCTAATGATTTAGAAGCAACTCAAGAAGAGATAGAAGAGTTTGACAAGAGATTTCCATATAAGGAAAAGGGATTTCAAGAGAGCCAGTTAGAGTATGAAAAAGCTTGTGCTGAATTAGATGAATAAATTAAAAGGAGTTTAGAAGTATATATGACTTAAAAACTCCTTTTTAAATTGTGATTTAAAGATACCTATTTTCTAATAATTTCATTTAACTTGATATTTGGATTGTGATATTTTCTTCTATTTTTTATTGTAAAATTTCTCATATAGATAGCTTCTTTTGGACACCAATGAAAACAAGCAAGGCAATGAGTACAATTTGAATTAAATATAGGTTTTCCATTTTGTAATTCAATATTTTTAGTTGGACATACTTGTTTGCAGATTCCACAGCTAATACAACTATCATTTACAATAAATTTTTTAGGAGAGAACTCCCACTCTGAAAATAGCTTCATTATATAATATTGAAAAATTTGGAAATAATTATTAGATAATTTTCTATTAATTCTCTTTTTAATATCTTCAATAATAGGAATAATATCTATTTCTACTTGTTTTAATTTCTCATTATCTTTTTCTATTGGAAATAGTATAGCATTATCTGGCATAAATAAAATATTTTCATAATTTATATTTTTATTTTGAGATTTTAAAATTTTTCTAAAATTTATAAAAGTAGCCCCTGCAATACTATAGCAATTTGGGAGAGCAAATATATATTCTATTTTAGAAAAATCAAATTTTTTAATAATATTTTTTACAAGTGGAGGGATATCCCCAAAATATACAGGAAAAATAAATCCAACCTCTTTAGATTTTGGAGTAATTTTTCCAAAATGTGAGAGAGTTTCTATTGGAATTAAATTACAAGCTATGAAACTCTCTTTAATTTTTTTAGCAATATATAGGGAATTCCCAGTTCCAGAAAAATAATAAATTTCCATAATATCTCCTTTATTTAGTTGAGATAGAATTAGATTGAGGATAATCTTTAAGTAGCTCTAAAGTTATCTTAGTAGTAGCTACACAGGTAATAAGTGGAGCTATAAATATTCCAATAATTGGAATAAAGAATATAAGTGTAAAGATTCCACCACAAAGTGCAGCATATACTCTTTGCTTTTTTAAAAATTCAAGACTTTCCTTTGGAGTAAGATTATATCTTTCTAAAGTATAATCCATAAATGAAAAACCTGTAAAATATCCTTGAATAATAAATATAAGTAGTGGGATAGATAAATTTATTGGGAAAATAAATCCAAGTAACATTACTACACAAGTCCCAACCATCTGTTTAAAAAAACTTTTTAAGCCGATATCAATACCTCTTAATAAAAATTTAATATTATCTCCAAAAGTGAAATCAAATTTTTTTCCTGTAAGATGAGTTTCCACTCTTTCTGATATATATCCAAGAATAGGGGAGATAATTACAAGAAGTAATGATTTATAAACTAGATAGTAGAAAAATATCGTACATATCCATATTAAAATTTTTATTAAAACATATATGATAGAGCTATATTCTCCAAGTTTGAAAAAATTTTCAAAAGCTGTAGCAATACTTAGAGATAGATAATCTCCTAAATATACAAAAATTCCAAAGAGTATTAAACTTATAATCCCAGGCAGGAAGTAAAATTTCTTAAGTCCAGCTTCTCTAACAATTTTAAAAGCATCTAAAAAAGAGTTAAAAACCAAATTAATAGTTTTCATAATCATCTGCTCCAAGATGTGAAACATCAGAGAAAATATCTACACTATATTTTCCATCTGTATAATCTACTATTGAAAGACTTGTGTTTTGAGGAACTGCTACCTTTCCTAATTCATCAAAACTGATACCCTTTATAACCTTAAATATAGCTTTCAAAGTCATTCCATGAGTAACAACTACAATCACATCATCTTCTTTATGATTTTCAGTTATTTTTTTCAATCCTCTTTCTACTCTTTCTATAAGCTGAGGAAAAGTTTCTCCATCATAAGGGATTGGATTATAATCTTTTGGATTGAAGAAAAAATTGTGAAATTGCTCAGGATATGTAGCTTCAAACTTTTCTCTAGGAACACCTTCCATTCTTCCTACTGATATCTCTTTAAACTCATCAATTGTTTCTATTTTGATATCTCTATCTCCTATTATAAGTTTTGATGTTTCAATAGTTCTACCAAGAGGAGAAGAGTAAAAATTTGTAAACTCTGTATTTTTTAATCTCTCTCCTAATTTTTTAGCTTGTTCTCTTCCCTTTTCTGTAAGTGGAGAATTAGATGAACCTTGGAAAATTCTTAAAGTATTCCATACTGTTTCTCCATGTCTGATAAAATAAATTTTCATAATTTCGTCCTTTCTATTTTGTAATATTTTTAAATTTTTCACTTTGTAAAAAGTTTTTTATGTTGTTTATTCTGGTAGTATCGCTAGGATGTGTACTTAAAAACTCTGGTTGTCCACCACCAGAAGAAGTTTTCATTCTTTCCCAAAAACTTATAGCAGTATTAGGGTTATAGCCAGCTAATTTCATAAAAATAAGCCCTAATTCATCAGCCTCTGTTTCATGTTCTCTACTATATTTTAAAAGAACAAGATTTGAAGCACCACCATATATTTGAGTAGGGAGTCCCATAGAGTTTAAAATAGAACCACCGAGATTTTGTAGTACTGAATAGCTTGCTTGTTCTCTTCCATGTTCAGCAATAGCATGAGCTATCTCATGGGACATAACAACAGCTAGTCCATTTTCATCTTTAGTATAAGGGAGGATCCCACTATAGACAGCTACCTTACCTCCAGGCATACACCAAGCATTAGGAACACTATTTTCTATTAAGTTAAACTCCCATTGATATTTAAATTTAGATATTTTTTGCTCTGGATGTTCTTTAAAATATCTATCAACAGCATTAGCAATTCTATTTCCAACTTTTTTAACAAGTTTAGCATCACTGTTATTTAGAACTTTACTATGAACAATAATTTCTCTATATTGAGAATAGCTTTGATTAATCATATCCTCTTCAGAAACTAAAAGTAATTGTTTTCTTCCAGAAATAGGAGCATTGGTACAAGCTATAAATAAAGTTAAAAGTAATGAGATAAAAAATATTTTTTTTATTTTCATATAATCCCCTCCTGAATTATCTTAACCAAAGATATTTTATTATTTAGAGATATTTGATATAATATGTTATAATATATTGTACTCGATTTTAAGGAGGTTGTAAAATGAAATTTTTAGGAGTAATACCATCGAGATATGCTTCAACTAGATTAGAAGGAAAGCCATTAAAAGATATTTGTGGACATACTATGATAGAGTGGGTGTATAAAAGGACAAAACTTTCTAATCTTGATGAAGTGGTAGTAGCTACTGATGATGAAAGAATATATAAGGAAGTTGAAAGATTTGGAGGAAAAGCTATACTTACTAGTAAGGAGCATGAAAATGGAACTAGTAGAATAGCAGAGGTTTGTACAAAATATGAAGACTATGATGTTATAGTTAATGTTCAAGGAGATGAGCCATTAATAGAGCCAGAGATGATTAACTCTATAATCAATTCTTTTAAAGAGGATGACACTATTTCAATGAGCACATTAAAATACAAGATAGACACTATGGAAGAGATAGAAAATCCAAACTATGTAAAAGTAATAACTGATAAAAAAGGCTATGCACTATATTTTTCAAGAAGTGTAATCCCTTATCCAAGAAAGCTAGATATACAAAATTACTATAAACATGTGGGGATATATGGATATAAGAGAGATTTTGTAGTAGAATATGCAAAAATGGAGCCAACACCATTAGAATTATCAGAGTCATTAGAGCAACTTAGAGCCTTAGAAAATGGATATAGAATAAAAGTTATAGAGACTCCATATAAGATAATAGGGGTAGATACTCAAGAGGAGTTGGAAAAAGTAAGAGAATATATAAAAGAGAATGGGTTAAAATTAGATTAATATAAAGAGGAGAAAAATGAAAATTATAAAACAATTATCAATAGCGATAATTATAGGATTAGCATTGGTAGGATGTACTTCAACTGAAAGCTTTAGGGAGATAGGTGGAGTTCCTTACAAGGTAGAGAAAAATAGAGTAGAAGAGGGAGATTATACTCTAGATAACTCTTTTTTTAGAAAAAGAGGATTACCTATACCAAATGTTTTTAAAGGAAAGGATATAGAGTATCTTACTGCTAGAAATGATACCCTAAAAAAATATGATTATGATTTTTTTGATGGGGTAGATGAGAAACAAGCTTTAAAATTTTATAAAGATCTAGAGGTAAGAGGTTATGGAGATAATTCTCCTTATTGGAGATGGAAGATAACTCTTGATAAGGATGAATTTTTTACAGCTATAAAAAATAATCTACCATCTGTATATAGAGGTAGACCTGCAGAAGTACTTACTCTTGATGATGGGCAATGGAAATCTATCAAAATAACTGAGGCAGGTATAGGAAAAATAAAAGATGTAGAGGTAGCTGGAAGAGGAAAATCAGGAGTAGTTACCTATATTTTAATTACTACAAATAAAAATAAATACTTAGTTGCTAAAGAGTTAAATATTAGAAAACTTTTTGCTTTAACAAAATCTACAACTGAAAGTGGAAAAGATATTTTGATGTATGGAGCAAGAGGTGGAGCTGGAAAATATCAAGAGAGTCCAATTAGAAGAAATATAACTCTTTTACCTGCCTCTTATTTTGTAATAGAATATACTGGTGGAAGAGCTAATATCTATGGTGGAGGATATGGACATGGTGTAGGTATGGGACAATATACTGCTTATGATTTAGCAAAAAATCATGGATACACATATAAACAAATTCTATCTAGACACTATCCACACTCTCAACTAAAAGATATGTATTCTTTAAAAGGGGTAGGGAAGATTATAAATGTAGGTATTACTACTAATAATTCTTTAGACCATAGCAAAGTGATACTATCTAGTAATGGAAAAATGAGAATAAATGGAGCTGGATTTAAAATAGATGTACCAGCTAAACAAAAAGTTGTAATAATAAATAATGGAGATAGACTTTGGGTAAGTGTAGATGGAAAACATAGAGTAAAAACTGTAAATCCACTAGATATAACAGCTTATGGATATTATATAACTTTGGAAGGATTGAAAAAAGGACACACTACAACTCCTAGATATAGGGGAGATATGTTAATAAAATCATCTAAAACTAACTCTAAGAAAATAAGGGTAATAAATAAAGTAAAAATTGAAGATTATTTAAAACAAGTAGTACCAAGTGAGATGCCAGAAAGTTTTGGAGTGGAGGCATTAAAAGCACAAGCTGTAGCAGCTAGAACTTACGCTTTAAGTGACTACTTAAAAAACAGATATGAAAAAGATGGATTTCATGTAAAAGATACAACAGAAAGCCAAGTGTATAATAATGCAAAGGAGAATGAAAGCTCTACAAAGGCAATAGAAGCAACTTCTGGAAAAGTTCTTATGAATGATGGGAAACCAATTGATGCTAAGTACTTCTCTACTTCATCAGGATTTACAGAAGCAGCTAACTACATTTGGTAGGGGGAAGAAAATGAAAAAATATTTAGGGGTAATATTAGTACTTACTACTATGATTCTAAATATATTAGTAAAATCATATGTCGGAATAGGAGTTAATGGAGTTTTAATTTTTTTGGGAATTATAGCTCTGATAAAGGGATTTAAGTTGGAAGAGATAGTGGAGAATGGGTATTTAAGTGGTAAAAAATCTCTTTTGGTAATAAAGATATTTTTATTAGTGGGTGGGATTTCATCTATTTGGATAATGTCAGGAACAATTCCCACAGTTGTATATCAGGGTATAAGATTGATGAATCCCAATTATTTTTATCTATCATCATTTTTGATTACTTCAGTTGTAGCCTTTCTTCTAGGAAGTGCCTTTGGAACATCAGGTACAGTTGGGATAGCTATGATAGCTATTGGAAAAGGTTTGGGAGCTGATTTATCAATAGTAGGTGGAACTGTAATATCTGGAGCTTATTTTGGGGATAGATGTTCTCCAGTATCATCTAGTGCCAATTTAGTTGCTACTCTTACAAAGACTAATTTATATATCAATATAAAAAATATGCTAAAGACAGGAGCAATTCCCTTTGTATTGAGTGGAATACTATATGTACTTTGTAATAGTGGAAGTAATGAGATAGTAAAAAATATAGCTATGTTAGATTTATTAGAGAAAAATTTTAATCTTACATATTTAAATTTTCTACCAATAGTAATTATTTTAGTTCTAACACTTTTGAAAGTAAATGTGAAAATCTCTTTGATACTTAGTATAGTTATGGCTATGATACTTAGCTATTTTATACAAGGGAGGGAAATAGTAGATATAGTAAGAACTCTCTTTTTAGGATTTTTTCTTGAAAGGGATAATCCTCTTTACCCTATATTAAAAGGTGGAGGGATTCTTTCTATGTGGAAAACTGCTATAATAATTTTTATCTCTTACTGTCTTTCAGGTTTGATTCAGATGCTGAAGATTTTTTCAAAAATTGAGGAGATAATTTTAAAAAGTAAAAGTGAGTTTTCTCTTTTTATATGGACAGTTATAGTAAGTATAATAGCTGGAATGTTAGGTTGTAATCAATCTATTGCTGTGGTAATGACAATAGATATTATGAAAAAAATTTATGAAATTAAAAAAATATCTAGAGAAAAATTTGCTATTGATATTGAAAATAGTGCCATTGTCCTAGCTGCTGGTATTCCTTGGAACTTAGCTAGCCTATTTCCTGCTACTGTGATGGAGTTACCTAGCTTAAAATATTTAGCTTACTCCTATTTCATTTTTTTAGTTCCAATAGTGAGAATTATAGAGAAAAAAATATATAAAAAATAAGAATGAAATATATATCATTAATAATATATATTTTACATTAATAAAATAATTAGTTATAATCATTTCTGTAAATAAAATATAAAAATAGAGGCGCAACTGACAAGAGTAATATTACTTAGTTTGACAAACAGTGAGGTAATATAAAAGGGGAAGTTGCCGAAATGAAAAAGAGGTCAGGCTTTTTTGTTGGTAATTCAGAGAATATCTGTCTTACTGTCATTGAGAAATCAATGGAGTGCTATTTGTGATTGTAACTTATAAAATATATTTTATGATATTTTATCACAGTTTAGTATTCTAAACTGTGATTTTTTTATTTTAAAAAACAGGAGGACATATGTTTGAAGTAATTAAATTAATGCCAGTTGTTATACTAGCAGGACTTATGATAGGAGGATTTGATGCACTAATAGCAGCACCTATTGCTACAGTAGCAGCAGCATTAGCAGCAGTAATAACAGAAAAAAGAAAATTTAATGAAATTTTAGATGCAGCACTTTCAAATGTAAGGGAGATAGTGATAGCTCTATTTATTTTGATGATGGCATATGCTATGGCAGAAGTATTTATGTCAACAGGAGTAGGAGCAGCTATAATCAATCTAGCTTTGAAAATAGGGATAACAGGGAGAACAATAGCAATAGTAGGAGCAATTGTAACTTCAGTTCTTTCAATAGCCACAGGGACAAGTTGGGGAACATTTGCAGCTTGTACTCCGATATTTTTATGGCTTAATTATATAGTAGGTGGGAATATTTTCTTAACTTTAGGGGCAATAGCTGGAGGAGCTTGTTTTGGAGATAATATAGGACTTATCTCTGATACTACAATAGTCAGCTCTGGAATACAGGGAGTAGAGGTGATAAAAAGAGTAAGACACCAAGGGGTATGGTCTGGTTTAGTTTTACTATTAGGAATCATAGCTTTTGGAGTAGCAGGTTTTACTTTTGACTTACCTAATATAACTGGAAATGGAGCAGAGGCAATAGCTAAAATACCAGCAGATGTGTGGACAAAATTAGCTGCAGAAAGGGAGTCAGCAGTAACACTGCTTAACCAAGTAAAACAAGGTGTTCCTGTATATATGATTCTTCCTTTAGTGCTTGTTTTAGGAGCAGCTTTTAGAGGTTATCAAACTTTTATCTGTCTTTTTATAGGAATAATATCTTCATATGTTTTAGGAAAGATAGCAGGAACAGTTGTAGATACAAGAGATTTTTTAGAAAATCTGATAATGTCTGGATTTTCTGGGGCAGGGTCTTGGGTAATAGTAATGATGATGTGGGTATCTGCTTTTGGTGGAATAATGAAATCAATAGATGCTTTTAGACCTCTATCTACTCTACTTATAAAAATTTCTAAAAATGTTAGACAGCTTATGTTTTGGAATGGAGTTTTATCAATAGTAGGAAATATGACTTTAGCAGATGAGATGGCTCAAATAGTTACTGTTGGACCTATTATTAGAAATCTTGTAGAAAAAAATGTAGAGGGAAGTCCAGAAGATATGGAAAAATTAAAATTGAGAAATGCTACATTTAGTGATGCTATGGGAGTTTTTGGTTCGCAACTTATACCTTGGCATGTATATATAGGTTTTTATATAGGAATAGCTTCAACAGTTTACCCACTGTATGACTTCAAAGCTTTAGATATAATAAAATATAATTTTATTGCCTATATAGCAGTAATAAGTATGTTATTTTTAACAATAACAGGTTTAGATAGAATGATTCCAAATTTTGGATTACCAAGTGAACCAAAGGTAAAATTAAAAAAGTTTTAAGAATATTTTGTAATTACTAAGTCATTATTATTTTAAAAAGAAAACTAAGAATTGCTCCATATTTCAAGAAGTTGATTAACTATGAGCTTATCTCACTAAAAATGCAAGGGTTAAGTCTTCGACTTATTGCATTTTTTAGTGTTCGATTTCGCTGAGTTAATCTAACTTCTCTTCATAAATTACGCAATTCTTTGAATTTTCTTTTTTTAATTTACACTTGGCTAGTTACTAGATTCTCAAGAGTTTATTTAAAACTTGCTACATCTTTAGTATCGATAATTAAAGTAACAGGACCATCATTTAGAAGCTCAACTTTCATATCAGCTCCAAATATACCAGCCTCTGTTTTGATACCATAACTTCTGCATTTATCTAAGAATTTTTCATATAGTGGTTTAGCTATCTCAGGTCTAGCTGCCTCAACAAATCCAGGACGACGTCCTTTGATACAATCTCCATATAGAGTAAATTGAGATATAACAAGTAACTCTCCTTTGATATCTTCTAAACCTAAATTCATCTTTCCATTTTCATCTTCAAAAACTCTTAAATCTTTAATTTTTTTAGATAGCCAATCAATTTCTCTATCTCCATCAGTGTGAGTTATTCCAAGTAAAACCATAAATCCTTGATTTATTTTACCTACAATCTCTCCATCAACACTTACACTAGAATATTTAACTCTCTGTATAACAGCTCTCATAATCCGCCTCCAATTAATATTTATCCTCTACATAATAACATTATTTTTTTCAAAAAAAAAGATGTTTTATAGTAAAAAAGAAAAAATAATGATATAATTATATGGAAAAGACTATAAAATATAAGGAGTAAGAAAGATGGAAAAGTCGAGAGTATTGACAGATTTTGCAAGAGTTATAAATTCAGATAGATATCAATATACAGAGAGTGATATATTTTTAATGGAAAATATGGAAGAAAAAATAGCTGTATTTGATGTATATTTTAGAAAAACAGAAGATGGAGGATTTGCAGTAGTAGCAGGTGTTCAAGAGGTAATAAATCTAATAGAGATATTAAATAGCACACCAGAAGAGGAAAAGAGAATGTATTTTTCTGAAATACTAGAAGAGGAACACTTAGTAGATTATCTTTCTAAAATGAAATTTACTGGAGATATATTAGCTATGAGAGATGGAGAGATAGTTTATCCAAATGAACCAGTACTAACAGTAAAGGCTCCATTAATTCAAGCAAAAATTTTAGAAACTCCAATATTAAATATTATCAATATGCAGATGGCAATTGCAACAAAAGCTTCAAGAGTAACAAGAGCAGCTTATCCTATACCTGTATCATCCTTTGGAAGTAGAAGAGCTCACGGATTTGATAGTGCTGTAGCTGGAAATAAAGCTGCTGTAATAGGGGGATGTGCAAATCATTCAAATTTAGTAACTGAGTATAAGTACGGAATACCTAGTGTAGGAACTATGGCTCATTCATATGTACAAACTTTTGGTGTAGGAAGCCAAGCTGAAAGGACAGCTTTTGAGACTTTTATAAAGCATAGAAAAAATAGAGAAAAAAATAGTCTAATTCTATTAATAGATACATATAATACTATAGGAATGGGAATAAAAAATGCTATAGAAGCTTTTAAAAACTGTGGAATAGATGACAATTATAAAGGAATGTATGGAGTAAGGATAGACTCTGGAGATTTGGCATATCTTTCAAAAAAATGTAGAAAAATACTAGACGAGGCAGGATTTAAAAAAGCTAAAATAGTTTTAACAAATTCATTAAATGAAGAGCTTATCCGTTCTTTAAAAGAGCAAGGAGTATGTGCTGATTCTTATGGAGTAGGAGATGAAATTGCAGTAAGTAAATCTAATCCTTGTTTTGGTGGAGTTTATAAGATAGTTGAAATAGATAATGAGCCTGTTATAAAACTTTCAGAGGATGTTGTAAAAATATCTAATCCAGGATTTAAAGAGGTATATAGAGTTTATGATACTTGTGGACTTGCCTATGCTGATTTGATTACTCTTATGAAAAATGATAGAGATAGAGAGTTGCTTATCAATGGAAAGACTCTTACTATAAGAGATGAAAAATATGATTTTAAATCAAGTGAATTAAAAGAGGGAGAGTATACAGTAAAAAGATTGACTAGAGAGTACGTAATAAATGGAGAGATAATTATGTCAGAATATGAAAAATTATTTGATATAATGGATTCTCAAAAATACTATTTAGAAAGTCTTGAAAAAGTATCAGAAGAGAGAAAAAGATTAGAAAATCCACATAAATATAAAGTAGATTTATCATCTGATTTGATAGAATTGAAATATAATCTTATTAAAGGGATAAAGGCTGAAATAGAAAAGTAGTATAAAGAAAATTATAAGAAGAAGTTAGATTAACTCAGCGAAATCGAACGCTAAAAACACAACTGTTTGAATGAAACGAGTTTTCCAATAGTAGAGGAGGTTTAACGACTACTACTATTGAGACACAGAAATTTATTTTCTGTGTTACACTAAGGAAACACTGAAAGCTTTGCTTTCTGTGTCTCAAAATTCTTAGAGAGCTAAAGCTCTTAGAATTTTGGAAGCTCATAGTTAATCAACTTCTTAGAATATGAAGCAATTCTTAGTTTTCTTTTTAAATCATAAATAGCTGGATAGTTACTTAAATTTTATATAATCTCTATCTTCTTTTCTATATAATATATAACTCCATCTTCTAATCTCAACTGTATAGGATATATTTCCACTCCCTTAGATTTTGCTTCATAAAATAGCTTTGAAAACTCCTCATCAGTTTCATATTTAGGTCTAAATTTATCAGAATCTCTAAATACCAATAACATAACAGCAGCTCTATCTCCACTCTCTTTTAATTTTATCAACTCTTTTAAATGCTTACAAGCTCTTGTGCTTGGAGCATCTGGAAATTTTGCTATTTTTTCTTCTGAGAGAGATACTCCCTTTACCTCTATCCATATCTTTTTATCTCCACTAGTTAAAAGATAATCCAATCTACTATCCCCTATTTTCACCTCAGCTTTTATACTATCTACCTCTCCAAAAGGAGAAATATCAAAATCTTTTAAGATATTTTCTGAAATATATCTATGAAAAGAAGAGTTTATTAATACTCTTTCATCTTTTTCTTGAGTCAAAGCAGAAATAACATCAAAAGCTGTCTTTCTTTTTTCTAGATTAGTAGCTCTCTTTACTCCTACCTCATTTCCTTGAAAAAGTAGCTCTCTTATTCTACCAGAATCATGTACGTGACATTTTTCTACCTTATTATCTATCTCTATTTCAGCTATAAACCTATTAGGTCTATCTACAAATTTTCCTATCTCTATTTTTCCTATATCATATATTTTTTTCATATTTCTCCTAAAAATAAAGACAACCTAAAAAAGTTGTCTTTTAAAATACTATTTATTATATTTACACTCTTGATAAGTTTCTTCTGCTAGCTCTTTAAAGTTACGAGATTCTAAAGCTTTAATAAATTCTCTTTGAATTCCATTAAATGCTCTATGCACAGCACATTCTCCTTTTCTTAAAGAACATGACTCAGGGTCATTTACACAATCTTTTATACATATAACTGGTTCTATTGTCTCTACTGCATCTCTTAATGTTATTTCTTCGCTAGGTTTAGTTAATTGATATCCTCCTCTAGCTCCTTTAAAAATTTTTACAAGACCAGCTTTTTCTAATTTCTTTAAAATTCTTAAACTAAATAGATGTGGAATATCCTCAGCATCAGATATCTCATTTGAAGATACTATTCTATTCTCTCCATACTTTGTTAAATAAAGTAGAATTCTGATTACATACTCAATTTCATTTTTAATCCTCATAACAATCTCCCTGATTTTTTAATATATGAGTTATTATATCATAGTATACCAAAATTTGCAACTTTTATTTACTTACCTCTCTTGCGTTTTCCACGTTCTCTCCTAGTGCTGCTTTTATAGCCACAATAGCAACTTCCAGTTGTTTCAAGTCTGGTTCTTTAGTTGTTATCTTTTGTAATGAAAGCCCTGGTAAAGCTAGAGTCTTTATACAAAAGTTATCTAAGTGCTTTGAACTATATCTTTGAATCTCATAAGATATTCCAGCTATAAGAGGCATCAATATTACTCTTAAAACTACTTTCATTGCTATTCTTCCTATCACAGTAGCTGGTGTTGGAAATAGAAAATCTATTGTTGAAAATACAATAATTGCTATCAACATAACTATAAGTAAAAAACTAGTTCCACATCTTGGGTGTAATGTTGTAAACTTTTTAGCATTTTCAGGAGTTAACTCCATATTATTTTCATAAGCATATATTGATTTATGCTCTGCTCCATGATACTCATATACTCTTCTCACATCTTTTGAAAAAGATATAAGCCAAATATATAGAATAAAAAACAGTAATCTCAATACAGCTTCTAAAAGATTTGAATATAGTTTATTATCTAAAAATAAAAAGCTTCCTATCAATGAAGGTAAAACTATAAATAGTCCTATCCCTAATCCCAATGAAACTACTGTAGTCAAAATAGCTTCCTTTTGACTGATTTGTTCCTCTTCTTTTTCTTCAGCTTCATTTGCTGAAAATGTAAGCTCTTTTATTCCCATAACAAGAGCATCAAAAAGCATAACAGCTCCTCTTATAAAAGGAATTTCTGCTAATTTCCCTTTCTTTTTTGAAATAGGCGTCTTTTTATATACAATTTCACCAGAAGGCTTTCTAACCGCTGTAGCTATACAAGTTGGACTTCTCATCATCACTCCCTCTATTACAGCTTGTCCTCCTATACTTATTCTCTCGTTCATATCTGTCCTTTCTATTAGACATTGCTTTTCAATATTACAAATGTCAAATCGTCTGTCTGTTCATAATCTTTTCTAAATCTATTTATTGATTCAAGAATAACTTTTCTTAACTCTTTTGGAGATTTATTTTTATTATTATAGATTACCTCTTTTAATCTTTCTAACCCAAACATCTCTTTATTACTATTTTCTGCTTCAGTAATTCCATCGGTATAGAATATAACTATATCTCCTTTATTCAGTTGAATCTCCCCTTGTCTATATTTATATTCTTCTAAGAATCCTATTGCTACACCTTTTACAGTGTGTAACTCTATACTATCAGTACTTGCTCTATATACTACAAGTGGATTGTGTCCAGCATTAGAGTAATAAAGAGTTTTATTTTCCTTATTATATTTACTATGCATCATAGTTATAAACATATCCTCAGTTATATCTGAGTAGATTATTTTATTTAATTCATTTAAGTTTTCATTAGGAGCAAAATCTCCAGTTAAAGTAAGAGTTCTCAGTACTGACCTACCTAATGCCATCAAGAAAGCTGCTGGTACTCCTTTACCACTTACATCTGCTATCGTAATAGAGAAAACATTGTCATCTAAGATTGTGTAGTCATAGTAATCTCCACCTATCTCCTTAGCAGGTTCAAAATATTGAGCTATCTCAAGACCAAATATCTCATCTACATCTGCTGGTAGAATTTTCTTTTGAATTCTTGAGGCAACATCAAGTTCGTTAGACATTCTCTCTTTTACAATAAGTTCAGAATATATTTGAGCATTATTGATAGCAATAGAGACTTGAATAACTAGAGCTGATATAGTCTCCTCATCTAAATCAATCAATTTATTCTTATCCTCTATTACATAGATAACTCCTAGTTGTTTCTCTTTTACTACTAGAGGGGATATTACTATCACTTCATTATCCGCCAATATAAATTTTTTAGATAGTTTCTCATACATCTCTTGGTAATCTTTTTTAGTGAACTCCTTTATCTCCTCTTCAGAAAAAAGTAGATTCTCTTTAAAATTACACTCTCCCTTTGTTTTTTTATTGATAAGCCCTTCAGCTTCCCAAAGGTATAGAGATATCCTTTTTGCTCCTGTAAGCACAAAATAAGCATCTAATATAATATTTATAATATTATCTAAATCCAACACTGAAAGTACAGCTCTTGATAAAGAGTTTAAATTAGATAGATTTTCTACCCTTCTCTCTAGTATTTGGTTACTATATTCTAACTGAGTAGATTTTTGTACCAAAGAGTTGTAAGTTTCCTCTAATTCTTTTCTGTACTCTCTCAACTCTCCAATAGAATTTTCCAATTCTAAATCTTGCTTTATAACATTTTTTATTGTATCTTCATACTCTTCTTTTAAGATTTCTGGAACATCTTCTAGCTGTTTTTTATTCCTGATACTTGTAAGGATAGTCATCATTGCTTCTGTCATCTCTTCCTCTTTTTTCTTAGAATAATACAGCATCAACCCTATAACAAGTATAAAAATAAAGTATATCATTACTCTATCCTCCAATTAGTTTGTGTTTTATCAAAGTTAATAGTCTCTCTCTTTCTCTCTTCCTTTCTTACACTAGCTTTTTTTAAAACACTATTTGGAACATATTTTATATCGAATTTTTGAATATTTTTCAATTTTAAATCTTGATACTCATCAACGTTTGGTATTAAATTTAAAGGATTATCTATATCTAATATCTTAGTAGTTATCTCATAATCTTTTACATTTTCTACTGTTAAATTATCTATTAATACAATTTTTTCTGGAATAACAGTGTCTTCAACTTTACCTTCAACTAGAATTATTTTAGATTTTACCTCTTTAAGTTTATCTACTGGAATGCTATCAGTTTTTAGATAAAGAGGGTAAGGTAAATCTTTTATCTCTTCTAATTCATCTTCAGTTACTCCTACTACTAAATCATTAGCTACTGCAAAAACTGTATTTGAGAAAAATTTTCTATTTTCAAATACCTCATCTACTATTCTATCCTTATCTAACTCAGTGTAATATTTTTTAGAATCATACTCTTGAGGTTTTTTCAAGTAATCATACCAATATGCTACTTGCTTATTTAAATATTTTTGTACACTTCCTGTATTATCAGGAGTTTCTACATCAACTTTACTATCAATAAATTCTTTTTCCTCTTCAGTTAGTGAGTAAGCTTGTTTATAATAGATTTTTTCTCCCTCTCTTACCTCTCTTTTTTGTAAATTTAATAAATCCTTATATAACTCTAAAGGGATAATTAAATTTATATCTTTATTATAAGCTACCATCTTTGAAGTCAACACATCAAATTGCTCATAAAATTTATCTTTATCATACGGTTTCTCTGGATATAATATGTTATAAAAAGTTATATCATAACTATCAGCTACTATTCTGCTATTTTCAAATTTCACTATCTGGCTTTTATCTTTTCTTGCCACAATACTTCCACAACTTGTAGTAAGCAGTACTAAAGCTAATAGAAATAGTGCTTTTTTCTTCATACTTCCTCCTGTAAAATTATGTATCTTTATTATTTTTTAAGGTATCTAAAATATTCTCTGCTACTTTTCTAGGTACAAATCTAGCTAAAGAGTCTATATCTTCTTCCAGTATTTTTTTTACTGAGCCAAATTCTTTTAATAGTACCTCTCTTCTCTTTGCTCCTACTCCTTCTACCTTATCTAACTCTGAAGAGATTACTCTTTTACTTCTAAGCTTTCTATGATAAGTTATACCAAATCTATGAGCTTCATCTCTAACTCTTTGGAAAATTTTTAGAGCCTCCCACTCCTTTGGAAATGAATAGGGGATAGCTTCTCCATATTTATATATCTCCTCATCTCTTTTGGCTAGACTTAGTAATTCAGCTATTCCATCTTTTCCTATCTCTTTAAAAACCTCTCCAGCTGCATTTATCTGTCCAAGTCCTCCATCTATTAAAACTATATCAGGAAACTCATGCTCTGGTAGTTTACTATACCTTCTTGTAATTACCTCTCTCATCATAGCAAAATCATCTGGAGTATCTTTGCAAGTTATTTTAAATTTTCTATAATCCTTTTTAGATGCTCTTCCCTCTACTGATACACTCATAGAAGCAACAGCATCCTTTCCTTGAATATTTGAAATATCAAAACACTCTATCTTTCTTGGATATTTTTTTAAAGATAACTCTGTATATATTTTATATAGCCCCTCTTCCACTACAGATTTCTTTTTAAAATAACTCTCTATATCTCTAGAAATATTCAACTCTCCCATTTCTAAAAGCTCTTTTCTTCTACTTTTTATCTTAGGAAAGTGAAATTCCACTTTTTTTCCTCTTTGTAACTCTAAAATCTCTCTTACAAGATTTAATTCATCTTCCATCTTTTCTTGAAAAACTATACTCTTAGGTATTGGATGCTTAGAATAAAAAGCAGTCACTATATTTTCTTCTAAATTTCCCTCTATCTTATCTTTCAAATCAATATGTGTAGATATCTTTCCAAGAATTTTTCCATCTCTAACATTTAAAACACAGATAAAAACCTTTTCTCTCTCTTTTTGCATAAGAAAAATATCTTCATCTAACTCTTTCCCATACTCTGTTACTTGATTTACAACAGCACTCTCTACTTCTTTTATCTGCTCTCTCAAATTGATAGCTTCTTCAAATCTCATATCTTCAGCAGCTTTTTCCATATCTTTTTTAAGGGAGGCTATTACCTCTTTCTCTTTTCCTTTTAAAAGATTTTTTACTCGCTCTACCTGTCCATTATACTCTAAAAAAATATCCTTATATGTACAAGGACCTGGACACATTTTCATAAAATACTTTAAACATGGACGAGGATATATCTTATTCATATCTCTTTCACAATCTCGTATTTTAAAAATTTTAACTAGAGCCTTTTTTAAATTCCAAGCTCCAAAGGGATAAGGTCCAAAATAAAGACCTGATTTTGTATCTAAAGCTTTTGTTGTTCTTATTATCTTTATATTGGGAAAATTCTCTTTACTTATCCTTATGTATGGGTAAGTCTTTTCATCTTTCAAAAGAATATTATATTTAGGTGTATATTTTTTTATTAAATTATTTTCTAATACTAAAGCATCCAGCTCACTATTACAAATTATAAACTCTATATCCTCAATATTTTTTACTAATTCCCTTGTTTTTTCACTTTCATGTTCCCTGTTAAAATAAGAAGAAACTCTATTTTTTAAGTTTTTAGCCTTTCCTACATAGATAACTTTACTATTTTTTTTCATTAAATATACCCCAGGATTTTCTGGAATATCTAATTTTTTTATATCAAAAATTTCTACCAATTTCCTCTCTCTTTCTCTCTATGATTTACATAGACATTAAGATTCTCAATCTCTGATAACTCTTTATATATTAACTCAGCAAAAGTTACAGAACGATGCTTTCCTCCACTGCAACCTATTCCTATTGTAAGATGTTTCTTTCCCTCTTTTATATAATGAGGTATTAAGAAATCAAACATATCCATTAATTTTTTAAAAAATTCTTGTGATATATCAAAACTCATTACATAATCAGATACCTCTTTATCCAGCCCACTTTTAGGTTTTAATTCATCTATATAATAAGGATTTGGTAAAAATCTTACATCAAAAACTAAATCTACATCAATAGGAATACCATATTTAAATCCAAAAGATTGAACATGAATATTTATATCTTTTATATCTACATCTAAACCTAAAACTGTTTTTAATTTTTCTGTCAATTCTTTTGGTTTATCAAAACTTGTATCAATTATTCCAGTAGATAACTCCTTTACATCTGCCATTATTTCTCTTTCTTTTCTAATACTTTGAAGTAAAGTTTTCTCTTCTACTGGGTGTCTTCTCCTAGTAAGATTATATCTATTTAAAATTACTTCTTTAGATGCTTGTAAAAATATAATTGAACATATTACATCTGGGTTACCTCTCAAGTCTTTTAAAAAATTTGTAAACTCTTCTATTTTTTTAAAAGAACGTATATCCATACCAAGAGCTATCTTTTCAATTGATGAACTTATAAATGGAATACCTATCTCACAAGGTAAATTATCTACTGTATAATACCCCATATCTTCAAGTACATTTAAAGCTGTTGTTTTTCCACTACCACTTAACCCTGTTACAATTACTATTTTTTTCTTACTCATCTCTTCACCTGACTTCTATATAATCTTTCCTCTTTTATATTATATCATACTTATAATATTTTTTGCTATTGACTTTTTTATATCTTTATTCTAAAATCTAGCTGTAAAACAACAATTTTTAACTTACTATTACCAGTTCAAATTTTCTTATAAATAGAAAAATTGAGCTTTTTTAATATCTTTTAAGGAGTGATTTTTTATGACAGCAAAAGAATTTTGTACTTGTACTGACCACAAATGCCCACTTAATCCAATTAATCACGATAGAGGATGTGAGCTATGTGTAAAAAAATGTTTACAGCTTAATGAAATACCTTCGTGCTTTTTCAAAAAAATATCTTTGGAAAAACCAGAAAATAATATCTATACTTTCCAAAGCTTTGCAGATTTTGTAAATAAATATTCTAAATAATAAAAAATAAAGGAGAAATTATACTTTAATTAAGATAACTTTCTCCTTTAATCATTTTATAATATATGAGTAAGTGGCATTAAAATTATTCCAATAAAAGTAGAAATAAGAGCTGTCCTAATATATCCATACTGTCTTGAACTTGGAATAAGCTCTTCTATTGCAATATATAACATTATTCCTGAAATAACTGAAAAAATTGCCCCAAGTGAAAAATCATTTATATAAGGTTTTAAAATTAAAAAAGCTAAAAGAGCTCCTATAGGTTCAGCTATTCCAGATAAAAAAGTATATTTAAAAGCTTTTCCTATACTTCCAGTAGAAAAATAGATTGGTATAGCCACAGAAATTCCTTCAGGTATATTGTGCATAGCTATAGCTAAAGTAATAGATAGTCCCAATGCTAAGTTATCATAACCAGCCATAAATGTAGCTATCCCTTCTGGAAAATTATGTAACCCTATAGCTAAAGTTGACACAAATCCTACTCTAAATAGATTTTGATGCTTATAATCTTCCCCTTGCTGCTCCTCAATATGAGGTACAAATCTATCAAGTCCTCCAGCTATAACTATTCCAAGTAACAAAAATATTGTACTTAAAATTATCCCTATTTTTTCTCCAGAATAACTTTGCAAAAGCTCATTAGCGTTGGGCAATAAATCAGTAAAAGATACACTTATCATCACTCCACCAGCAAACCCTAATGATGCACTAACTAATTTTTCACTTCTCTGTTTCACAATAAAAACAACTAATGTCCCTATTAAAGTTGACATTCCTGCTATAAAAGATAGAATCAAAGCTCTTACACTATTATCATCAAACATAGATTTCCTCCTATTCTAACATCTCATAATTTGTGGCTATCATCGGCATTTTTAAAACATCTAACATTTTTTCCAAAAGTACCCCTTCTTTTTTAGGATATTTGAATCCATAACTAGCCATTATACATTGTGTTATAAATTGAACTCCTCTTTCTATTGCCATTGGTAAACTATCACCTTGAAGTAAACTTCCTATTACTACACTTGTATATGCATCTCCAGTTCCAGGATATGAAGCTGGGATATATCTACAACTTACTCTCCAAAAAACATCATTCTCTCTATCATATGCTACCACACTTGTTTTTTTATCCATCTTATTTTCTTCAATTTCTGGAACACTTGTTGCTATTACAATCTTAGGTCCCATATTTGATAATTCTTTTAAATACTCTTTTACTTTTTCTATATCTATATTTTTATCATACTCTTTTCCTAATAAATACATTACTTCAGTAAAATTAGGTGTTATTATATCAGCTTTTTTTATAAGATTTCTCATTCCTACTACCATTTCATTATCCATAGTACTATATAATTTCCCATTATCTCCCATTACTGGATCAACAACTATAAACTTAGACTTTTTCCCAAAATAATCTATAAAATCTGCTACTATTTCTATTTGTTTAGGAGATCCTAAAAATCCAGAATAAATACAATCAAACTCTAAATCTAATCTCTTCCAATGGGCAATATGTTCTTGCATATAATCAGTTAAATCTATAAAACTATATCCTTCAAATCCTCCAGTATGTGTAGATAAAATAGCAGTAGGCACTGGACAAACCTGTACTTTCATATTTGATAAAATTGGTATAATTGTCGTTAATGATGCTCTTCCATATCCTGATAAATCATGTATTGCTGCAACTTTTTTTACTAAACTTTCCATTTTTCCTCCAAAAACTCTTTCTATTTAATCATACTTTACCATATTTCTGTACTTTAAGCAACTTATTTATCATAATCTCTATTTATGGTTGTTTTCTATATATTTTTCTGGTATCATATATAATAAATATATTTGGAGGTAAAACAATGTATGATATCTACGACTATCCACTATATAGACCACCCAGTGAAGCTCATAGTCTTATTTTGCAAATCACTTTAGGTTGTTCTCATAATAAATGTACATTTTGTAATATGTATAAAGATAAAAAATTTAGAATTAAAACTCTTGATGAGATAAAAGAAGAAATAGATTTTTTTAGAGCTCAAATAAAGTATGCCCGTAGAATTTTCCTTGCTGATGGGGATGCTCTTATAATCAAAACCTCTACTCTTTTAGAAATTTTAAATTATTTAAATGAAAAATTTCCAGAAAAAGAAAGAGTTTCTATATATGCTAGCCCCAAATCTCTTATGCTAAAAACACCTGAAGAGTTAAGGACACTTAAAGAAGCTGGAATAGAATTAGTATATATTGGTCTTGAAAGTGGTGATAATGAGGTTCTTACTAATGTAAATAAAGGGAGTACAGTTGAAAATTTTATAGTTGGAGTTAAAAAAGCTAAAGAAGTTGGATTTCAAACTTCAATAACAGTTATAGCTGGCTTAGCTGGAAAAAACAAAGATGCTAGTAAAAAACACGCTCTTAAAACAGCTTATGCTATTCAAGAGGTTTCTCCAACATATTTGGGAATACTTTGTTTAAATATTCTTCCAAATACTATATTGGCTAAACAAGCTGAAAAAGGAAAATTTATAGAAGCTTCTAGTTATGAAATAATTAATGAAATAAAAATAATGATTGAAAATTTAAACATTTCTAAAAATTCTCCTCTTATATTAAGAGCTAACCATATATCAAATTATTTAAACCTTCAAGGTACACTTCCTGAAGATAAAGAAAAAATTTTATCTAATATTAATTATGTTTTAAAAAATAATAATGTGATAGAGAGAGTTCAACGTAATTCACTATAAATTTAATTTTTATACTTCTCTACATATCTACATACATCTTTCACCTTAAATATTAAGATAAAAGATGTATTTTTATTTTAAAAAACTCTATAATTAATTTAAATTACTAGCATAGAAAATAAAAAAGAAAAAAGACCGACACTTAGTGTCGGTCTTCCATGTAATGATTTTATTTTTTAACAGTATAACAGTTTACTATTATTTTTTCTCAGCAGAGAAGTCCATAGCAGCAAGTCTGTTGTATTGTCTCCATCTTCTTTGAGCTTCTGCTTTATTTCTCTCATAAAGATCTTTAGCTTCAGCTGGGTTAGCTTTAGAAAGAGTAGCATATCTTACTTCTCCTAATAAGTACTCTTCATATTTATCCCAGTTAGGCTCTTTACAATCGATTTGAAGTGGGTTTTTACCTTCTGCTTCTAATGCAGGGTTATATCTGAATATTGGCCAGTATCCACACTCAGTAGCCATCTTCATTTCGTTTTGAACTTTAGCCATTCCTTTCTTTAATCCGTGGTTGATACATGGAGCGTATGCGATGATTAAAGATGGTCCATTATAAGCTTCAGCTTCTTTTAATGCTTTTAAGTATTGTTGTTGGTTTGCACCCATACATACTTGAGCTACATAGATATGTCCATAAGACATAGCTATTGCAGCAAGGTCTTTCTTCTTAACTGATTTTCCTGCAGCTGCGAATTTTGCAATTGCTCCTGTAGGAGTTGATTTAGAAGCTTGTCCTCCAGTATTTGAGTAAACCTCTGTATCTAGAACTACAACGTTGATATCCTCTTTAGAAGCTAGAACGTGGTCAACTCCACCATAACCGATGTCGTAAGCCCATCCGTCTCCTCCGAATATCCATTGAGATTTCTTAGCTAAGTATTGTTTTAAGCTTAAGATTTCTTTACATACTGCACAGTCTTTTCCTTCTAAAGCAGCAACTATCTTATCAGATACTTCTCTTGATTTAGCAGCAAATGATCTGTTTTCAATCCATTCTTTGAATAACTCAGCAACTTCTGCTGGAACTTTATCCATATTTTCTTCCATTATATTTTGAAGTCTATCTCTCATAGTTTCTACAGCAACGTGCATTCCCATTCCGTACTCAGCGTTGTCTTCGAATAGAGATGATCCCCATGATGGTCCATGTCCATCTTTATTAGTTGTATATGGAGTAGCTGGTGCAGATCCACTGTATATTGAAGAACATCCAGTAGCGTTAGCTATCATCATTCTTTCTCCAAATAATTGAGTTATAGTTTTTAAGTATGGAGTTTCTCCACATCCTGGACATGCTCCGTGGAACTCGAATAATGGTTGAGAGAATTGAGATCCTTTTACAGTATCTTTAGACATTAAGTCGCTTCTATACTCAACATGGTTGAATAAGTAATCAGCTTTCTTGTCTTCTTGTTTCTCTAATGATTCTCCAATTGTTACCATTACTAATGCTTTCTCTTTAGCTGGACATACGTTAGCACAAGATCCACATCCTGTACAATCTAAAGTAGAAACTTGCATTCTATATTGTAATCCTTCTAATCCTTTTCCAACTGGTTTAATAGTTGTTAACTCAACTGGAGATGCAGCTTTTTCTTCTTCAGTCATTAAGAATGGTCTGATTACTGCATGTGGACATACATATGAACATTGGTTACATTGGATACAGTTTTCAGCTTTCCACTCAGGAACGTGAACTGCAATTCCTCTCTTTTCGAAAGCAGAAGTTCCGTTTTCGAAAGTTCCATCTTCATATCCGTTGAAAGCAGAAACTGGTAAATCATATCCTTTAATTGCGTTGATAGGTTTAGCAATTCTTTCTACGAATAACTCAGTTTTTGATTTTTCGTGTCCACATCCACATGAACAACACTCTTCAGCTGGTTTTAATTCTTCAACTGGTAAGTCAGCCCAAGCTGGATCTACTGGTACTTCGATTAATCCTTCTGCTCCTTTATCAATAGCGTTGTAGTTCATTTGAACTATATCGTCACCTTTTTTAGCATAAGATTTTTTAGCATAGTCTTTCATGTATTGTTGAGCTTCTTCAAATGGAATAATGTCAGCTAATTTAAAGAAAGCAGCTTGCATTATTGTATTTGTTCTTTGTCCTAATCCAATTTCTTCAGCTAATTTAGTAGCGTTGATTATGAATAATCTAGCTCCGTTTTTAGCTAAGTCTCTCTTAACTTTGTTAGGTATTTGTTTTATAGCTTCTTCAGCATCCCAAATACAGTTAACTAGTAAAGAACCACCTTTTCTGATTCCTGAAGTCATATCGTATTGGTGTAAGTAAGCTGGTACTGAACATGCTACGAAATGTGGGTTAGAAATTAAGTAGCTTGCTTTAATAGGAGATTTTCCAAATCTTAAGTGAGATCTAGTAACTCCTCCTGATTTTTTAGAGTCATATGCGAAATATCCTTGTGCATATAAATCTGTTTTATCTCCGATGATTTTTATTGAGTTTTTATTAGCTCCAACTGTTCCGTCAGCTCCTAATCCGAAGAATAGACATTCTTTTACATCGTCACCAGTTACAGTTACAGGTGCTCCTACTTCTAGTGAAGTAAATGTAACGTCATCTACTATTCCTACTGTGAATCTGTCTTTTGGTTGGTCTAATTTTAAATTATCAAATACAGCTATTACATGAGCTGGAGTTGTATCTTTTGAAGATAGTCCATATCTTCCTCCAACTATTACTGGAGCATTTTCTCTTCCGTAGAATAGAGATTGAATGTCAAGTAATAATGGCTCTCCTTGTGATCCAGGCTCTTTTGTTCTATCAAGAACTGCGATTTTCTTAACTGTTGATGGGAATACATCGAAGAAGTATTTAGCAGAGAATGGTCTGTATAGGTGTACAGATAAGATTCCTACTTTTTCCCCTTTAGCATTTAAGTAATCTATTGTTTCTTCTGATATAGGACAAATTGATCCCATAGCTACGATTATTCTATCAGCATCTGGTGCTCCATAGTAGTTGAAAGGTTTGTAGTCTCTTCCAGTTACTTTAGAGATTTCTGCCATGTAGTGAGCTACTACATCTGGTACTGCATCATAGAATTTGTTTTGAGCTTCTCTTGTTTGGAAGTAAACGTCATCGTTTTCTGCAGTTCCTCTTGTTACTGGGTGCTCTGGGTTAAGAGCTCTTTCTCTGAAAGCTTGTACAGCATCCATATCAATTAAGTTTTTGAATACTTCATAATCCATTACTTCTACTTTTTGAATTTCATGAGAAGTTCTGAATCCATCAAAGAAGTGTAAGAAAGGTACTCTTGTTTTGATAGCTGCTAAGTGAGCTACTCCTGCAAGGTCCATAACTTCTTGAACTGAGTTAGTTGCTAACATAGCAAATCCAGTTTGTCTAGCTGCATAAATATCTTGGTGGTCTCCGAAGATAGATAGAGCTTGAGCAGATAGTGCTCTTGCTGATACGTGTATTACTCCTGGTAATAACTCTCCAGCTATTTTGTACATGTTAGGTATTTTTAATAATAACCCTTGTGATGCTGTATAAGTTGTTGTTAATGCTCCAGCTTGTAAAGAACCGTGTACAGTTCCTGCTGCTCCAGCCTCTGATTGCATTTCTACAACTTTAACTGGTACTCCAAATATGTTTTTCATTCCTTTTGAAGCCCATTCATCAGTATACTCAGCCATTGGTGATGATGGAGTGATAGGATAAATTCCAGCTACTTCAGTAAACGCATATGAAGCGTATGCTGCAGCTTGGTTTCCATCCATTGTCTGCATTTTTTTAACCATTACAATTCCTCCTATAAATCTTTTATGAAAGTATTTTTTAAATTTACTTCTACTATATTATTTTAATTGATATTTAAAATTTGTCAATAATTATTTAATATTTTTTTTAAATTTTTGAATTTATTTTCCTGTAACTATTCTATAAGTATCTCTTGCGATTACTAACTCTTCATTTGTAGGGATTTTATAAATTAATACTTTAGAATCCTCAGTAGATAATTTTACATTTCCTTTTTGTCTTACTGAATTTACAGCTTTGTCTAATTTAGCCCCTAAGAACTCTAATCCTTCGATTACACCTGCTCTAATTCCTGCTGCATTTTCTCCGATTCCTCCAGCAAAACAGATAGCGTCTACTCCACCCATAGCTGCTGCATAAGCCCCTACATAAGATTTTATTCTGTAGATAAACATTTCTTCTGCTAACTTAGCTCTTTCATCTCCTTCAGCTACTCCATTTTCCATATCTCTACAGTCAGAAGATTTTCCGAAAATTCCAAGAATTCCAGATTGTTTATTTAATCTATTATCCATTTCTTTATCAGATAATCCTCTTTTATTTTTAATAAATAAAACAGCTGCTGGATCAATATCTCCACATCTAGTTCCCATCATTAATCCTTGTAATGGAGTTAATCCCATTGAAGTATCTATTGATTTTCCATCTAATACTGCTGATACAGAAGCTCCATTTCCTAAATGACATACAATAATTTTTGAGTGCTCAGGATTTCCCATAATTTCTCTCATAGTTTCTGAAACATATAAGTGAGATGTTCCGTGGAATCCATATTTTCTAACTTTTAATTCACTATAATCCTCATATGGTAATGCATACATAAATGCTTTTGCAGGCATAGTTTGATGGAAAGCAGTATCAAATACTCCTACATTAGGCTTTCCTGGCATTAATGCCATACAAGTTCTAACTCCCATTAAGTTAGCTGGATTGTGTAAAGGTGCTAATTCATTATTAGCCTCTACAGCAGCCATTGCTTCTTCAGTTAATAATACTGAACTAGCAAAAGTTTCTCCTCCATGAACCATTCTATGTCCTATAGCTTCTACTTCATCTACTGAAGCTATTACTCCATGCTCTTTATCAGTTATCGCATTTATAACTAACTCTAAAGCCTCTTTATGAGTAGGCATTGGTTTTTCTATTTTTACTTCGTAATCTTTAGCTGGTACTTCATATTCCATTCTAGAACCATCTATTCCTATTCTTTCACAAAGTCCTTTTGCAAAAACTTCTCTTGTTTCTGGATTCATTAATTGATATTTTAATGATGAACTTCCACAGTTAATTACTAAAACTTTCATTATTATCTCCTTAAAATAAATTTTTTATTATTCTGCTGCTTGAACTGCTGTTATTGCTACTAGGTTTACAATGTCATCCACTGAACATCCTCTTGATAAGTCATTAATAGGAGCTGCTAAACCTTGAATTAATGGACCATATGCATTAGCTCCTGCTAATCTTTGTACTAGTTTATATCCAATATTTCCAGCTGCTAAGTTAGGGAATATTAAAATATTAGCATTTCCTGCAACTTTAGACTCTGGACATTTTTTCATAGCTACTGACTTAACTATAGCAGCGTCTGCTTGAACTTCTGCTGTATAGTGGAATTTTACATTTCTTTCTTCTAATATTTTTCCAGCTTCAATTACTACATCGATATCTGGGTGATGTGCTGAACCTTTTGTAGAGAAAGTCATTAACGCTACTTTACCTTCCATTCCAACTACATTGTGAGCAGTTACTACTGAAGCTTCAGCTATATCAGCTAATTGTTCTGCTGTAGGTACAGGAATTACTGAACAGTCTCCAAATAATAATACATCTCCATAAGTATCTTGTCTTTCTGTTAATTCCATTACAAATACTGATGATACAGTTTTTATTCCTGGTCTAGTTCCTATTATTTGTAATCCTGCTCTTAATACATCAGCTGTTGGAGAATCAGAACCAGATACCATTGCATCTGCATCTTTCATCTTAACCATCATTGCACCATAGAAGTTAGGGTCATTTAATAAAATTTCTCTAGCTTGCTCTATTGTCATTCCTTTTTTAGCTCTTAACTCTGCTAATTTTGCTGCATAAGTTTCTAGTTTTGGAGGATTTTTAGCTTCTATAACTTCTACTCCTCTTAAGCTAATTCCTAAGTCATTAGCTATTCTTTCCATGTCTTCTCTGTGTCCTAAAACAATTGGTCTTGCAACTCCTAACTCAACTATTTTAGCTGCAGCTGTAATTACTCTTTCATCTGTCCCTTCTGGTAATACAACAGATTTTTGTACTTCTCTTGCCTTTTCTCTAATTTTTACTAAAAAACTCAAAACACTCACTTCCTTAATAATTATATTTTATCTTAATTTTTTATATACTAATTTAACAACAACTTTACAGTCGTTAAGTATATACTAACAAATTTTAATTGTAATTACAATTATTTTTTTAAAAAATTTATAAAATATATAATTTTCGTTAATCGAATATAGCTTGTATATATTCATTTGCATTAAACTCTCTTAAATCTTCTATTTTTTCTCCTACCCCTATAAATTTAATAGGTTTTTTTATCTCTTCAGATATACTAAACACTATTCCACCTTTAGCGGTTCCATCTAATTTAGTTATTATAAATCCTGTTAACTCAGTAACTTCATTAAAAACTTTAGCTTGATTAAGAGCATTTTGACCAGTAGTTCCATCTATAACTAAAATAGATTCGTATTTTTGTTCTCCTAATTTTTTCTTAATTATATTATGGATCTTCTCTAACTCTTTCATTAAATTATTTTTGTTATGAAGTCTTCCAGCAGTATCTATTATAGCTATATCTGCTCCTCTTGATTGAGCTGCTACTAAAGTATCAAAAACAACTGCCCCAGGATCAGAGCCTTGAGTACTTTTAACTATCTCCGCTCCTGCTCTATTTGCCCACTCTTCTAGTTGCTCTATGGCTGCTGCTCTAAAGGTATCTCCTGCTCCTAAAATAACTTTTTTCCCTTCTTTTACATATTTAGAAGCTAATTTCCCAATAGTTGTTGTTTTTCCAACTCCATTTACTCCAACAACTAAAATAACATTTAATTTCCCATCTTCTATGTGAATCTCATTATTTTCTTTTATTAAAAATCCTTCCATTACTTCTCTAAGTACTGGATAAACTTCTTTAGGGTCTTTTACTCCTCTTCTTTTAACTTCTTTCTCAAGCTCTTTTACAATCTTAACTGTCATATCCATTCCAATATCTGATTGTATTAATATATCTTCTAATTCTTCATACATCTCATCATCTATAACACTTCTACCTAAAATAAATGACTTTAATGTACCAAAAAGTCCCTCTCTAGATTTAAAAAGTTTATCCTTTAATGAAGCAAAAAATCCTTTTTTTTCTTCTTTTACTTCTTTTATTACTTGAACTTCTTCTATTACTTGAACTTCTTCACTATTTTTTTCAACAATAGCTTCACTTTTTATATCATCTTCTATCTCTTTTTTAGCTTCAACTTTTTCAACTTTCTTTTCTACACTTTCTTGAACAGTCTCTTTCTTTTCTTTAACCTCTTCTGAAATCTCTTCATTTTTTTCTAATATCTCATCTATTTCTACCTCTGCAATTTTTAGAGGTTCTTTTTTTTCTTCATCTTTTTTTCTACCGAACAGTTTACTTAAAAAACCCATTTTTTTCCTCCACTAACTCTTCTTACTCAATTTTACCATAATTTCTTATTTTTTTCAATTCAAAGCTATAAAAAATGGTGCTTTTTTCTCCAAAAAATGAAAAACAAAACACCATTTCTATTTTTACTTATTAATTATGTCTCTTACAGCAAGTATACCCATTACAGCAGCAATATTTAATCCACTACCATAACCTGAACTATCTCCTACTGCATATAGTCCTTTCATCGATGTTTCCATATGCTCATTTATCTCTAATCTTGTACTTCTAAATTTTATTTCTGGGAAATATAACAATAAATCTCCAGAAGCAAAACCAGGAGTTATTTTATCTAATACTTCAATAAATTCCATTATATTATCTAAAAGTCTCTGAGGACAAGCTAGAGCAATATCACCAGCAACATAATCTTCAGTTGTTGGAACAATGTTTAATCTCTCTAATCTTTCATCAGTTGATCTTCTTCCTTCTTTTAAATCAGCATATGATTGAACTAATAATTTCCCTCCAGTAAGCATAGATGACATCTTAGCTATCGCTGTAGCATATTCAAATGGTTGATTAAATGGCTCTGTAAATTTTTTTGTACAAAGTAGAGCTAGATTTGTATTAGTTGATTTTCTGTCCTTATATGCATGACCATTAGCTAATATAAAATCATCATACTTTTCTGCTGCAATAAATCCACTTGGATTACTACAAAATGTTCTCATCTTATCTCTATAGTTTCTTGAGTAATAAATCATTTTAGCTTCATAAAAGTTTTCATTTATTTCTTTCATTATTATATCTGGAATTTCAGCTCTTACTCCTATATCAATAGCTCCATTTTCATATTTAATATCATGCTTTTGACAGAGCTCTTTCATCTTTTTAGCTCCACTTCTACCCATTCCTGCTACTACATTATCAGAATAGTATCTTTCCTCTTTTCCCTTATGTGTAACTATAATCCCCTTTACATGATTATCCTCTACTATTAGACTCTCAATCTCTCTTTCAGTTATAAACTCTACACCTTTTTCTAACAGATAATCTATAAGTTGAGTATAAAGTCTTCTCGAACCATCAGTTCCTAAATGCATAGTTGGAGTATCTACTAATTGTATTCTATTTTCAATACAACCTTTTTTTATTTTCTCCATAGTTGGATTATATTTTAATCCAGTAGGCTCCTCATTAAATCCAAATTTTCTATATACCTCCACTACATCTTTAATAGTATCGTTTACTATTTTTTTACCTGTTACAACATGTACATCTCCACCAACTCTATAATCCATATTAAATTTTGAATCAGAAAAAGCTCCTGCTCCACTTACTCCATATATTATCGCACAAGTTGGACAATTTACACATTTTCCTAGTTTTTCTTTAGGACAAACTCTTTGTTTTAACATTTTACCTTTATCTAGTACTAAAATTTTTAAGTCTGGCTTTTTTTCTATTGCTTCATAAGCTCCAAAAATTCCAGCTTGCCCTCCACCTAAAAAAATGATATCATACTTCATAATTTTGTTCCTCTCTTTAACTTATTTTAATTAATATTCACACCAATTGATACCTTGGAAATATATATTATTTGGAAGATTAGCATGAATTTCTCCAGTATGCCCAGAAAAATCAAAGTTCCATCCTCCGTTATTATTTCCCTTAGTAAAATCTGAAACATCATAAACATTATTATTTTCTAACACTTCTTCTGTCCCAGAAGTTTTTGGAATAGAATCATGCCCATAAATTTGAGCAAAAGATATTAACTCTCCTTTTTCATTTATATAGTCTAAAAGTTTTAAGTTATCTTTTACCCCATCTCTTGTCAATTCAGGATAGCTATTTGTTAACTGATAATAAGTTTCTAATGCCACTCTTAATTCCATTAAATTATTTAATGTTTTTTCTGCTTTTTTAACCTCTTTCAAATCCTTAACATTATATCCACCTAAAATAACTACTCCTATTAAAACTATCACATATAAGACTGCTGTAATGAGATTTCCTTTAATATTTTTTTTATCTATTTTCATATTCACATCTTATCTCTTTGGTTTGATAAAAGCATCTCTAATAACAATTCCTGCTTCTTTAGGAGCAGTTATCTCTATTTCTAAAGGACCTCTTTTTACAGATATCCATCCTAATCCTTTAAATACAAGCTCCTCTCCTGTTTTAACTGTAACTCTATGTTTTATTTTTTCTAACTTTCTATATTCATCTATACAATTTTCACAAGGTGGAGTTAATAAATCTCCTCTGTCTGTTTTTAGTAATTCCTTTAATTTATCTTCATTAGTTTCATGGAAAGTTACATCTTTGGCTGCATATAATGAAAATATTGGTTTCGTTTCATCTTCATTTAAAATTCTAAACCATAATAATTCTCCTATTATTAAAGCTCTTCCTTTAGACATTTTAAAAGTTTTCCTTGAAATTTCATTAGCTGGAACCATTTTTAAATTACAATTTTCACATACTAAATCAGATATTCTTCCCTCTGGAATAAGTCCTGGAGTATCTACTAAAGTAATTTTAGTATGTGGAATTTGATTTCTTACACTTTTTAAAGTTGTTCCTGGATATTTTGAAACAGTTACTTTTTTAAGTCCAAGAAGTCTATTTACTATACTTGATTTACCAACATTTGTAACTCCTAAAACTAATGCCTCTACTCCATCTGGATAAAAATGCTTTATTTTCTTAAAGATTCCATTAATTCCATACCCATTTTTACTGCTTACAATAGCTATATCTAAAGGAGCTATTCCCTCCTCAGCAAGTCTAACTTTTACCCAGTTAGCAACTTCTGAAGGGTGTTTTTCATCTGGAATAAGATCTAGTTTATTAATTACAACTATTGAATCCATCTCTCTTAATACATCTAATATCTCATCATCAAAAGAACCTTCAAAGTCTATTATATCAAAAACAGCTATCGCCACTTGAGAATTTACCATTTCTTCTTGAACAACTTTTCTATAGTCATCTCTTGTAAGTCTTACAGGCATATATTTCCCATAATTTTTTATTTTAAAGCATCTTTGACAATAGTGTTCTCCAGGTTCTTCTAATTTTGCTGCTGGAAGGTATCCATTTTTTTCTGGGTAATCACTTTGTAGTTCAATTCCACAACCTATACAAATTTTCTTACTCATAATATCTTCTCCTCACTATTTTATTACATCATAGGTAATATTTGAATTAGTATATATACACATCTCTCCTGCTATTGCCATTGCTTCAATAGCTATTTGTTCTACTGGCATATCCTTACCATGTAGTAGAAGGGCTCTAGCTGCTGCATAAGCATAACTTCCACCACTTCCTATAGCTGCTATATCTCCATCAGGTTCTATTACATCTCCATTTCCTGAAAGTACTAATATAGTATCTTTATCAGCTACTATAAGCATAGCATCTAAAACTCTTAATGCTTTATCATTTCTCCAATCTTTAGCCAATTCTACAGCAGATTTTTTTAGATTTCCTCCAAACTCCTCTAATTTACTTTCAAATTTATCCATTAGAGCAAAAGCATCCGCCGCTGCACCTGCAAATCCAGCCATTATATTATATTTTTCTATTTTTCTAATTTTTTTAGCATTACTTTTAAATACTACTTCATCAAAAGTTACCTGCCCATCACCAGCCATAGCAACCTTTCCATCTTTTTTTACTGCAATTATAGTAGTAGCTTTTATCATAATCTCTCTCCTCATTGCTCTATATCTTTAATTTTATTAATTCTTGATAGACTTTTGTGCTTTCCAAAGTTACATGTCCCATTAACTCTTTCAAATAGAGAATATCCATCCCATGAGAAAGCATATGGACAGCAAATGTATGCCTAAAACTATATGGACTAATCTCTCTTTCTATTCCTGCTTTAACAGCATACCTATCTATTATTCTACGTAAAGATCTATCACTTAATCTCGTAGCAGAACCATTTACAAACAATATATCAGGATTATATTTCTCCTTATATTTTTCTTTTTTTGCTTTAATATACCTTTTGAAAAATTCTCTTGTTCTTTCGCTAAAAAATACTACTCTTCTACTTTTTCCATTAGATACATATAACTCTCTTTTATCTAAATCAAAAACTCCTTCTCCTACTCCAAGCATCTCTACAGATGTAATTCCACTTGAATATAGTAATTCTAATATCAACCTATCTCTTAAACCATTGGCATTTTTTAACGATATTACTTCTCTCAATTTATTTATCTCTTCAAGAGTTAGTATATCTGGTTTTTGAGTATAAAAACTTGGAGATGCTATAACTTCTACTGGACTTTGATTTATCCGTTTTTCTCTTACTAAATACTTAAAAAATGAGCGAAGCGATGATAACTTTCTATTTATAGTTCTTTTAGTAATACCATTATCTTGAAGATTTATTATAAATCCTCTTATCATTACTGAATCAATAGCCATACAATTATCCACTTTTTCAATTTCATTTAAATATTCTGCTAATTGGAATAAATCTTTTTTCATAGATTTTATAGTATTTGGACTTTTATTATTACCAAACTCTTCAAAATATAAAAAATCTTTTATATCTTTTTCTATATTCCAGTTTGCCATCTCTACCATATCACTCCATAATTATACCTTATTTTTATTATTTTTTCAATTTTCTACTTTAATAGATAAACTATTTTATCTCATCTAATTTTGTATCTAAATACTCTAAAGCTATGTTAGAAATTTTATTATATCTTTCTTTTTTATCTCTTATTCTTTCATCCAAACTTCTAATTATTCCAAAATTTGGTCCCATAGGTTGAAAATTTTTCTTCTCTTCAGTAATATATTTTACCATTGCTCCTATTGCACTTCTATCATCTAATATAAATGAAGATTTTTCTTCCAATCTATGAGCTATATTTATAGCTGCCATCATTCCTGTTGCCACTGAAGAAACATACCCTTCACTACCTGTAATCTGTCCAGCAAAATAAATATTATCTTTTGTCTTTAATTTTAATGTTTCATCTAATAGCTGAGTAGAATTTATAAAAGTATTTCTATGCATAACACCATATCTTATAAACTCAGCATTTTCAAGTCCTGGTATCATAGAAAATACTCTTTTTTGCTCTCCCCATTTTAAGTTTGTTTGAAATCCTACTATATTATATAGTTTTCCCTCTTTGTCATCTTGCCTAAGTTGAACTACAGCATAGTCCATCTTATCAGTTTTAGGATTTATAAGTCCTTTAGGTTTTAATGGACCAAAAACTAAAGTTTTTTCTCCTGTCATAGCTATTCTTTCAACTGGCATACAGGCATCAAAAATTTTCTCCTCTTCAAAGGCTTTAAGTGGAGCTCTCTCTGCTGTAATAAGAGCATTATAAAAAGCATAGTATTGCTCCTTATCCATAGGGCAGTTGATATACTCTCCTTCTCCTTTTCCATAACGAGATTGACGATAAGCTATATCCATATTAATAGATTCTAATGTAACTATTGGTGCTGCTGCATCATAAAAATATAGATAATCACTGTGAGTAAGCTCCCCTATTTTTTTAGAAAGAGCCTCAGATGTAAGAGGTCCAGAAGCTATAAGTACTATTTTATCCTCTGGTATCTCTATCAACTCTTCTTCTATTATCTCTATATTCTCCATTTTTCTTAGTGTAGATGTTATCTCTTGAGAAAAACCATCTCTATCTACAGCAAGTGCTTGCCCAGCTGGAACTCTATTGTTATCAGCACTCTTTATTACTAAAGAACCTAATCTTCTAAGCTCCTCTTTCATAAGTCCAGAAGCATTAGCTAAATTATCAGCTCCTAGAGAGTTACTACAAACTAACTCTGCAAAATCATCACTTTTATGAGCTTCTGTTTTTTTTATTTTTTTCATCTCATAAAGCTTTACTTTTATACCTCTCTTTGCTAATTGATAAGCCGCTTCACTTCCAGCTAGTCCAGCTCCAACTACTACTACCTCTTTATTATATGTCATTAATTACTCCTTATTTTTTCTCTATTTTTCTAATATTCTTACACTCTGGATATCCTGTACAAGCTAAGAATTTTCCCCATCTACCTCTACCAATTTTAAATGGTCTTCCACACTTTTCACAAACTCCAGCTTCTTTCAGTATTTTTTCATCTTCAGCTAGCAATTTAGATAGATCAGCATTAATTAATACTACCCCATCTTTTTCTGTAACTTGATTATTAGCTAGAGCTTTTCTTATCTCCGGTGGTAATGGCATTCTTAGATTATCTTCAGAGTATTTTTCACTCTCTAAATAACTTCCAAACCTTCCTGTTTTTAGAAGATATCTATCACCATTTTCTGTTTTTACATCTGTTGGTTTTCCTTGCTTAGCTTTTACCAATTCTTCTACTTTATTTTTCACAAAAATTTTTCCATTTTTTATATCTTCAGCAGGTATCTCTATTCCTTTTAAAGATATTTTCTCTTGACATCCTGTTTCTTCATCTACATGTGGACAAGCTAAGTATCTTCCAAATCTTCCTGTTTTTAAAATCATATTACCTTTTCCACAAGAGCAAGGGACATCTGATTCAACAATACGATTAGATTCCTCTTCTACTTTTTTGGCAAATTTATCTATATACTCTTTCAACTCTTTATAAAAATCTGAAAGAAGTTTTACCCAGTCCTTTTCTCCATCAGCTATCTCATCTAATTCATTTTCCATTTCAGCTGTAAATTTTACATTCATTATATTAGGAAAGTTTTTATCTAAAGATTCTTCGATTTCAAATCCTAATTCTGTTGGTATAAAACTTTTTCCCTCTATCTTTACATACTCTCTTTTTTTCAATGTTTCTATTATAGTAGCATAAGTAGATGGTCTTCCTATCCCTTCAGCTTCTAATTTTTTTACAAGAGATGATTCTGTAAACCTTGAAGGTGGTTTTGTAAAATCCTCTTTTATATGAAGTTTTTCCAATTTAGTTTTATCTCCTACTTTTATATCTGGAAAATCTCCAAGTGGTAAATCCTCTTCCTCTTTAAAAATTTTATAATATCCATCAAAAATTATTTTATTGATTGTTCCTCTAAAATCAAACTTATCATAAGTAGCTACTAGTTCAAATTGTTCATATTTCATCGGTGCTAATTGAGAGATTAAAAATCTATCCCATATTAATTTATATAGCTTTAGTTGATCTTTATCTAATGAATTACTTAAACTATCTGGAGCAAGATTAATATCTGTTGGACGAATTGCCTCATGGGCATCCTGAATTTTTTGTTTACTCTTACTTTCTTTCTTTACACCTAAATACTCTTTTCCAAAGTTTTCAAGTATATAGTTTTTTGCCATTTCTTGTGCATCTTCAGAAATTCTTGTTGAGTCAGTTCTCATATAAGTAATAAGCCCTTTATGAATTCCATTTACATCTATTCCTTCATATAATCCCTGAGCTATTCTCATTGTTTTTGAAGCTGAAAAACCTAAATATGATGAAGCTAATTGCTGTAATGTACTAGTTTTTAATGGAAGAGGAGAGTTCTTAGTTCTTTTAGTGACCTTCGCTTCTGTAATATCAAACTCTTTCTTTTCTATTTTTTTTATCTCTTTTACAATACCTTCATCTGTGAGTTTATCTATTTTTTTATTTTCCACTTTATAGAGTGAAAGTTTTAAATTATCACTAAAATCTCCTTTTACTTCCCAAAATTTTACTGGAATAAATTTCTTTATCTCCTGCTCTAAATCACAAACAAGTTTTAGTGCAACTGATTGAACTCTTCCAGCACTAGTATTAGAAGCAACGCTTTTCCATAGTAATGAACTTATACCATATCCCACTAATCTATCTAAAATACGTCTAGCTTGCTGAGCATTTACTTTATCCATATCTATTTTTCTAGGATGAGTAATAGAATCTTTTATTGCATGCTCAGTTATTTCGTTAAACTCTATTCTATTAGCATCATTCTCATCTAATTTCAGTGCATGAGCTATATGCCAAGCTATTGCTTCTCCTTCTCTATCAGGGTCGGAAGCTAGATATACTTTATCTGATTTTTTAGCTAAAGCTTTTAAATTTTTAATTACCTCTCCTTTACCTTTAATCGTAGAGTATGAAGGTGTAAAGTTATTTTCTATATCAACTCCTAATTTACTTTTTGGTAAATCTCTTACATGTCCAAAAGATGCTACTACTTGAAATGTCTTCCCCAAGATTTTTTCAATGGTTTTAGCCTTTGCAGGCGATTCAACTATTACTAAGTTTTTTTTCTCTACTGCCTTTGCCAATTTTCTCACCCCTGTTGCTCTTTCTTCTTTCCCGTTTTATTCTACTAGATTATATTAAAAAAATCAATATTTAATATTTTCTTCTATATTTTCCACCAGCTATACTAACTATTATCTTTTTTACCTCTAAATCCATTAAAATTGATAATACTTCACTAGCTTTCATAGAAGTTTCCTCTATAATCTCATCTAAATTTTTCTCTTTTACAAGAGTATTGTATATTTTTTTTTCATAATCTGTCAAATCTAATTTTTCCTCTTTTAATTTTTTCTCCCTATTCCAACCAAATTCCACTAATATATCATCAACATCTGTTACTAATTTTGCTCCTGAATTTTTTATCAGAGTATTGCACCCCTCAGAAGCTGGAGAAAATATCTCTCCTGGAACAGCAAATACTTCTCTTCCCTCTTCTAAAGCTAACTCTGCCGTAATTAAACTTCCGCCCTTGGCTTTACTTTCTATCACAACTATCCCTTGAGAAATCCCAACTATTATCCTATTTCTCATAGGAAAATTATAAGCAAAAGGTTCAGTTCCCATTGGATATTCACTTAATAACAATCCCTTCTCTCCAATCTCTTCCCATATTTTTCTATTTTCATAGGGATATATTATATCTAATCCACTTCCTACTACAGCAATTGTTTTTCCTTGAAATTCTAAAGTTTTTTTATGGCAAATTCCATCAATTCCATTTGCTAAACCACTAACTGTTGTAACTCCATTTTCTACTAGTTCTCTTACTAATTTTTCACAAGCTATTTTTCCATAAGAGGTTGCTCTTCTTGTTCCAACTACTCCTATTCTCTTTCCTGATAAAAGTGAAATATCTCCACGATAGTACAAGAAAATAGGTGGTTTAGTTATATTTTTCAACTCTTCTGGATACTCTTTATCCTTTATAAAAAGAAGAGATATCTTATTTTTCTCCAATTTTTTTAACTCATCTAAAATATTGACATCTTTTGAAGAATATATTTTTTCTAAATCTTCTTCATCTAAATTACAATATTTTTTAAGATAAATTTTATCTAATTTAAAAATATCTTCATACTTTTCAAATTTTTCTAAAACTCTTCTAAAACTACTATCTTTTAATTTTTTTACTGCTAATCTATACCACTCCAAAGCCCCCACCTCTTCTGGTAAATTAGTTATTTTTTAATTCTGCATATGTTCTAATCAACATATCTTTTATTACTTTAGAATTAGGATATCTATTTCTAGCTACCTCTAATATTTTTTTAGCCTCCTCATAGTTTCCAGTTACCATATATACATCTCCAAGACCTGTATACACTGATTCATCTTTTTTATATTCCATATATTTTTTAAAATCATTTATTGCTTCTGAATAATTACCTATATTTCTATTTACTATTCCCCTTCCTAAATATGACTCATAAAAATTTGGTGCCATATCTATTGCTTGGGTATACAATTTTAAAGAGCTGTCATATTCATTTAAAAATCTTGCTGTAGTAGCTGCTCCAAAAACATTTTTTAAGTTTGTACTATCTTGTAAAAAAACTTCATAAGCCTTTTCGTATCTTCCATCTCTAAAATAGTAATCTCCAACTTTGAATAACTCTTCACTATCTTGTTTTAGGTATTCCATATATATATCAAACTCTTTTTTATACTCTTTGTAGTTTTTCTCTAAATTTTCTTTATCTTTATCAAAAGATATCTTTTTATCTAGCTCTTTTATTTTCTCCCATCTTAATGCCATCTCTTGTTTTTGAGTTTCTAATTTTTCCCTCTCTTCTGAATTATTTCCAAAAAATAAAAAACCTTCTCCATAAGCTAAACTTGTAAGTAATATAAATACTCCTATTATTTTTTTCATCAAACACTCCTATATTAATTTTTATAATTTTTTTAAATTAAAAAAGTTATTAAACTATTTTTTTTACTTCACTTATAATATTTCCATCATTTACTTTAATATTTATCTCATCTCCTGCTGTTAACTGAGAAACGCTCTTTACCCCAACTCCATTTTTAGTTACTACACTATAACCTCTCTCTAAAGTCTTTAACGGATTGAGAGTTATAAGTCTATGTACCCTATTTTCAAGTTGATTTTTTTTACTCTCCATATAATATTCAATTACTCTTTGTAACCTATTTTCTCTCTCTATTAATAAATTATTTTTCTCCTCTATTACTTTAGAAAAGTTTTTCAGATAATAGTTTTCCTTTCTACTTTCTAACTCTTTTCTTTTAGATACTAAAATATTTTTCATAAGGGTTTTCAGATACCTCTCTCTATCCTCTAAGCTTTCTATACTTTTTCTTCTCTCTGGCACTGAAAGCTCTACAGCTTGAGTAGGTGTAGCTGCCCTCACATCTGCTACTAAGTCTGTAAGAAGATTATCTATCTCATGTCCTACTGCTGAGATAATAGGTTTTTTAGAATTGAAGAAAGCCATAGCAGTTTTTTCTTCATTAAATGACCATAAATCTTCTATACTTCCTCCACCTCTTCCAGCAATTATCATATCTATCTCTGGAATTTTATTCAATACCTCTATCCCTCTTACTATCTCATCACTAGCTCCTACTCCCTGTACTTTAGCAGGATAGATATATATATCTATAGTATTATCTCTCTTTTTTACAGTTTTTATTATATCTTGTACAGCTGCCCCTGTTATAGCTGTAACTACTCCTATGGTTCTTGGGTATCTAGGTAAAGGCTTTTTATAAATTGAAGAAAAATATCCCTTTCTCTCCATTGTTTTTTTTAGTTCTTCTAACTTAGCAAACATATCCCCCAACATATTTTTCTTTTCAATATGTCTCACTAAAATTTGAAAATCTCCTCTATTTTCATAAAATCCCACATCTCCAAAAAGTTTTACTGAATCTCCATCTTTTAAATCTTCAGCTATTCTTTTAAACTTATATTTAAAAGCTACACACTTTATCTGAGCATCTTTATCTTTTAAATTAAAATATAGATGCCCGCTTTTATAATAAGTTACCCCTGAAAGTTCTCCTTCTAAAAAAAACTCTCTCAAGCTAGGATTTTCCTCTATATATCCTTTTACCATCCTATTAAATTCACTTACTGTGTAAGTTCTCTCTTCAAACATAAATCTCCTTATCTAAAACTCTAGCAGTAATTTTTTTAATTTTATCATCTCATCTCTTTTTACAATAGCCTTTTCAAAATCCAATTCCTTAGATAATTTAGTAATCTCTTTTTGAAGTTTAGCTATCTCTTTCTCTATATCTGCCTTAGATGAGAATACCTTTTTATCTTTTTCTTTTACAACTTCATCTGGTAATCCATAATCAAGATTTATTATATCTTCACTTATCTCTCTAATTACAGTTTTAGGGTCTATTCCATTTTCAATATTATATTGATTTTGTATCTTTCTTCTTCTATTAGTTTCATCAATAGCCTCTTTCATAGAATCAGTAATAATATCTCCATAGAGTATAACTCTTCCCTCTACATTTCTTGCTGCTCTTCCTATTGTTTGTACAAGAGAACGTCTACTTCTTAAAAATCCCTCCTTATCAGCTTCAAGAATTGCTACTAATGATACTTCAGGTATATCTAATCCCTCTCTAAGAAGGTTAATTCCCACTAGTACATCAAACTCTCCTTTACGAAGTCCTTTGATTATATCTATTCTTTCAAGAGTGTCTATATCTGAATGCATATATTTTACTCTAAGTCCAAAACCTAAATAATACTCTGTTAACTCTTCTGCCATTTTTTTAGTGAGAGTTGTAACAAGTACTCTTTGATTTTTTCCTACTCTTATCCTTATCTCTTCCATTAAATCATCAACCTGATTTTTAGTAGGTCTTACCTCTATTTCTGGGTCTAGTATTCCTGTAGGACGAATAAGTTGTTCTGCTATATTTCCATTTGACTCTTGTATCTCAAAATCTCCAGGTGTAGCTGATACAAAAACTGTTTGTCCAGTTATTTTTCTAAATTCCTCAAACTTAAGTGGTCTATTGTCCAATGCTGCCTTAAGTCTAAATCCATTATCTACAAGAGATTCTTTTCTAGCTCTATCTCCATTATACATTCCTCTTATTTGTGGAATAGATATATGAGATTCATCTATATATGTTACAAAATCTTTTGGAAAATACTCTAACAAAGTATCTGGAGTTTCTCCAGGTTTCTTTCCTGAAAGATATCTAGAATAATTTTCTATTCCCTTACAATATCCTATCTCTCTTATCATCTCTATATCATATTCTGTTCTCTGTTTCAATCTTTGAGCTTCCAAAAGTTTTCCTTTATCTTCAAAAGCTTTTACTTCTTCTAATTTATCTTTTTGTATCTCAGCTATAATTCTCTCTATATCTCCATCTTCAGTAAGATATTGAGTTGCTGGATATATCATTATTCTCTCTAGATTTTTTCTAATTTTTTGTCCAGTAAGAGTATTTATTTCAGAAATTTCTTCTAAATCCTCATCCCAAAACTCAAGTCTATATCCAGTTTCCATATACGAAGGATAGATATCTATTACATCACCTTTTATTCTAAATTTTCCTCTTTCAAAAGCTAAGTCATTTCTTTCATATCTTATACTTATAAGTCTTTGAATTAACTCTTTTCTCCCTATTCCTGTTTGTCTATCTATTGGAATAGTCATCTTTTTATAAGTCTCTGCTGACCCTAACCCATAGATAGCTGAAACAGAAGCCACTATTATTACATCTCTTCTATTTATAAGAGCTGCCGTTGCTGCTTGTCTTAATTTCTCTATCTCATCATTTATAGAGGAATCCTTTTCTATATATGTATCTGTTACTGCTATATAAGCCTCTGGTTGATAATAATCATAATAAGATACGAAATACTCTACAGCATTTTCAGGGAAAAAACTCTTATATTCACTATATAATTGAGCTGCTAAGGTTTTATTAGGAGCTAATATTAGTGCTGGTCTATTTGTCTCTTTTATAATATTAGCAATAGTAAAAGTTTTTCCAGAACCTGTTACCCCTAATAATACTTGGTCAGCTATACCATCATTTATATTTTCAACAATTTTTTTTATAGCTTCTGGCTGGTCTCCCATAGGAGTATATTTCGAGTGTAGTTTAAACATTTTATCACCTGTATCTTTCATTATCCTCTTTCATTATAACATACTTTTTTGATATATTATATTTTCTTTTATTAAAAATATGGCAATAAAAATAAAAAGAGAAACTCTTACTTTTAAGGTAAAGTAAAAGTCCCTCTTTAAATATTCTGTTTATATTTTAACAAAAATTTATTTGATTATTGTACTAACAACTCTTTTCAAAGAAATCTTCTCTTTTATTCTTAGAATTTTTTTCTCTTCTAATGAATAGATAAAAGCCCCTATATATGTTGTCATTGGTGCTACTACAACTAATCCAATACTTCCTATGATTATCTTGATAATCTCTGAAGTTATCATCTTCATATTTAAGATTTGTAAAAGTGTCATATCTCTTTCTAAAAATAGTATCATAAGAGTTAAAAATCCACCTGAATAAGCTAATAAAAGTGTAGTTGTCATAGTTCCTATAACTGACCTTCCTACATTAAATCCAGATTTTACTAATTCTCTTCTGTTAAGATTTGAATTATGATATTTTAGTTCTTCTATTGTAGCTGACATATCCATAGCAATATCCATTGCTGCTCCACTAGCTCCTATCACAATAGCAGCATAAAATATTTTTAAAATATCTATCTTCATTGCACTTGCAAATATAACACTTTGAGCAAAAGGTTGGCTCATTCCATCTATTCTAAATATATCTCCAAATAAAAATGTCAAGCTAGCAGTTGTAAAAAGTCCTGACATAGTTCCTAAAAAAGCTGTAAAACCTTTTCTTGTAAAACCAGCCACTAAAAAGATAATCAAAGCTGATAAAAGGATTAAAGTTATAATTGTTATTAAAAAGATATTTTCTCCCTCTTTTAAAGCTGGTATCAAAAATTCCCAAATAATAACTACACTTCCTACAAAAGATAAAAGAGATTGAAATCCTACTTTCCTAGCATAAACTAATAATAAAGTTATAAATATAAGTCCTAATCCTATAATTTTATCAATTCTTAGAAGAGATAAAACCTTTCCAGCTAATTTTCCATCATTCTCCATTACATACATAAGAACTTTATCATCTTTTTCATAAAATTCATCATATTCCATACTTCCATTTAATAGATTATTTATCTCTAAAACTTTCCCTTTATTTTTCCCAGTAAGAACTTCAACAGTTAAAGCTTGACTACCTACTTTAGATACTCCTTGAACTATTGCATTACTATTATCTACTACTAATACTCTTCCAATACTCTCCCTTTTAAAAATATACCCTTCTAGCTTCTGAGAAAAAGCTAGAAGGGCTAGGAAGATTATCACTATAATAATCCCTATTTTTTTCAACTTAATTATCCCCCTAAGGTTATTTTATTTTTTTACCTATACTTTCTGCTATTAGTTTAGCAACATCAGTATTATCTTTAAATCCTATAAATTTATCTGAATCTGCTCCTACAGCTGCTAATGGAACTTGAGTTCCTGTATGAGCAAATGTAGTCCATTGCATTCCAGCTCTTTCTGACAGTATATGAGCTACTGTAATAGCTGTTGGACTATACTCTGCATAAAGGTTAGTTGTGTCAGCTTCACTATCTTCTAAATCCATAGCTTTTAGGATGCTCTCTTTTTCTTTTTCAGTTAAATTATTTAATCCCATATTTTTAGCTATATATTTAAAATACTCATCTCTATTTCCATTATAAGCTTTTTGTAAAGTATCTTCTATAGAAACTTTTACACCTTTTAACTCTTCAAGATTCATAAAATAATTATTTCCAAATCCTAATCCCATTCCTCCTGTTTCGTGGTCAGCAGCTACTACTATAAGTGTTTCTTGAGGATGTTTTTGGTAAAATTCATAAGCTGATTTTATTGCTTCATCAAAAGCTAGTGTATCATATATTGTTCCTACTACGTCTTGAGCATGAGAAGCGTGGTCAATTCTTCCTCCCTCTACCATCATAAAGAATCCTTCTTCATCTTTTGATAATAGCTCAATTCCTTTTTCTGTCATTTCACTTAAAGTAGGAAGTTTTTCATTTATATCATCTACTGTATATGGCATATGTGAAGCTCTAAAAGCTGCAAATACCTTTTCTCCATCTTTTGGAGTCCATTTTTCAAATGATTTAGTAGAGTCTTCTCCTATAAATGTCTTATACCCTTTAGCTTCAAACTCTTTTACTAAATCTCTGTTATCTTTTCTTTTACTTGTAAGGCCACTATCTTTTCCTACAAAGTGTCTGTATCCTCCACCTGCAAAATAATCTACATTACTATTTACATAGTCCTCAGCTATTCCATTTTCATCATCTCTATCTAAATTATGAGCTGCAAATACAGCTGGAGTAGCATGAGTTATTCTAGTTGTAGAAACAAGTCCTGTTGCCATTCCTTTATCTTGAGCCATTTCTAATAAAGTTTGAAGATTATTTCCATTTACATCTTTAGCTATATATCCATTATTTGTTTTATGTCCTGTAGCTAAAGCTGTTCCTGCTGCTGCTGAGTCTGTTATCAATGTATCTGCTGAATATGTTGTTGTTATTCCAGCAAATGGTAAAGAGTTTAATAATAATTTTCCATCTTTTTTTAATACTCCCTTTTTAAACTCTTCAGTAATTTGTCTTTGCCCAGCTCCCATTCCATCTCCTATAAAATAGAATACATATTTTGCTTGTGCAAAACTTGTTGCTGCCATTAAAGTCATTCCTGCTAACATTAATTTTTTTCTACTTAACATTTTATCCCTCCAAGTATTTTAATTTTCCTTACAAAATTATTCTAACTCTTGTATGTTAAATTAACCTTTATTTAATGTAAAAAATATGTAAATTTTAATATACTTTTATCTCTTTTTTCATAAACATCAGTTCAACTTCACTACCTATGTTAAAGACTTTATTTTCTCCTCTATTTAATAAATCAACTAAAAATTCTACTCCATTTTTTTCAACTGTGTATCTTATTACACTTCCTATTATAATTCTATCTTTTATTACACTTGAAGTTGTATAGAAATTTTCTTCGTTATAATTTCTTCCCTCTTCTCTTACATAGATAGATTCTGGTCTCACTGCTACTTTATTTCCCTTTATTCCTAGTACTTTTTCAACTTCTTCTCCTTTAAAAATATTGTAGCTACCTATAAAGTCAACCATAAATTCATTAGCTGGATTAGTGTAAATCTCTTCTGGATTTCCTGATTGTGATACTTCCCCCTTATTTAAAACAAAAATTCTATCTGAGATTGCAAGAGCTTCCTCCTGGTCATGAGTTACAAAAATAGTTGTTATTCCTAATTTTTTTTGTATCTGTCTTAATCTATCTCTCAAACTTTTTCTTATTTTAGCATCTAGAGCTGATAGTGATTCATCTAAAAGAAGTATAGTTGGTCTAGTTATCAAAGATCTTGCAAAGGCTACTCTTTGCTGTTGCCCTCCTGATAACTCTGAAGGATAATGTTTCTCCTTTCCTATAAGTCCTACCATTTCAATCATATCTTTTATTCTTTGTTCATAATCTTTCTCTTTTTTTATTTTTAATCCAAACTCTATATTTTCCCATACTGTCATATTTGGAAAAAGTGCATAGTTTTGGAAAACCATTCCTATATCTCTATTTCTTGGCTCTATATCTGTGATATCTTTTCCATTTACAAATATTTTACCTCCATCTATTGAGTTTAGACCAGCTAAACACCTTAATAGTGTACTTTTTCCACAACCTGAAGGTCCTAATAATGTTACAAACTCTCCCTCTTCAATACTTATATTTATATTTTTTAAAACTTGGGTATCTCCAAAATTCTTTACCAAATCTTTTATTTCTACAAATCCCATAATCTATTTCCTCTCTCTTTTTTTTACAACTTTTTCCATGTTAATCGCAATATATGTAACTACAAATATGAAAATGAAAAATAAACTAACCATTGCACTTGTAAAGTGTCCACTTTTTCCTTTCATACTATTTAAATAAATTTGAAGAGTTTCATATCTTCCTCCAATTAAGAGGTTCGCATACATAAACTCTCCTAAAAGTATAGCTAAACTTAAAATTCCTGAACTTGTTATTCCTTTCTTTAAATTAGGTAGAATTACAAATCTAAAGGCATCTAAATTTGTTCCTCCTAAAATATTTACTGTTTCAACTAAACTTTGTAAATGCAAGGAATCTAATCCATTTTTTATCCCTCTATATATAAAGGGAAACGCAACTGAAAAATATGCTCCCAATATTATAATTGGAATTCCAAATATTGTGATATTAAGTCCTGAATAAACTTTTAAAAGCCCTACTGCTAAAACAACTGCTGGAACCATAAATGGAAGTAATGATAAAAGCTCTATTACTTTTAAAACTTTTGGAAAATAATAAGCTGATATAACTATTGATGGAATTATTACTATAAGGCTTATTACTAAAGAAACCACTGCTAAAAGTAAGCTTCTTTGTAACGAAAGTATGAATCTTGTATCAGAAAAAAGTTGGTTATACCATTTTAAACTCAATCCATCTGGTAATACAGTAGCTCCCCAACTAGAGCTAAATGAATATAATATTGTCCCTAAAACTGGAATTGATAAAAACAATAATATTATCCCTACTATAAAATAGTGTTTCTTATTTGTCATTTTTCTCTCCTAACTAATATTTCCTTCTTTGAATAAATTTCTCATTTACAAAGAAAACTACGGAAATAATTATGATTAACATTATCGCTAATGCAGAAGCCATGTTTGGCTTTAATATAACATCCCCTGAAATCAAAGCTCCAATTCTAATTGGAATAACATTATAATTAGATGTCATTATCCCAAAAACAGTAGCATAAGCTCCTATTGCATTAGTAAAAAGAATTATTGTTGTCCCTATTATAGAAGACTTTAATATTGGTAATCCTATCCTCAACCAGAAATCTTTTTTTGTTCCCCCTAATAAACTGCAAGCTTCTTTCCAACTTTCATTTAAAGCATCTAAAGCTGGATAAAGTAATAATGTTCCTAATGGAATTTGAAAATATGTATAAGCTAGTATCAATCCAGCTTGAGTATATATATTAAACTCTGATATACCTATTTTTTGTAATATAAGAGTTATTGCTCCATTTGTTCCTAAAATGACTATCAGAGCAAAAGCCAATGGTAATCCTGAAAAGTTTGACATCATATTTGAATATAAAAGAACAACATCTTTTATTCTATTATTTAGTTTACTTATTGAATAAGCTAATTGAAAAGATATAACTATCCCTAAAATTGAAGATATTAAAGATATCTTTATACTATTTGTAAAACTTTGTTTATAAAACTTACTTCCTAATATATACATATAGTTATATAATGAATATGTTGAACTCCCATCTTCTTTTAAACTTCCTAATACTATTGAAATTATTGGAACTATTAAAACTAAAAAAGCTATAATAGCCAAAGGAGATAAAAGTAATCCATATTTTAATCTTTCTTTATCATGTTGTTTCATTTTTTCTCCTAATTTTATATATTTAAAATTTTTCTCATTATCTCTGTTATCTTAACTTGTGGTATTGGATCAATTGCCTCTACCATTTCACTACTATTTATTAACCAAAAAGGAACCTCTGTTTCCTCTTCTGCACTTCCACTATGATTTCCATCATAACTCATTCCATGATCAGAAGTTACTATTATTGTATATCCCTCTTCTATCCATCTAGGAACAAAATTTGAAAGTATTCCATCAACATTTCTTACCGCATTTCTGTATTGAGAACTTTCCGAACCATTTTTATGTCCTTTATCATCTATATTCATAGAATGAATCATTAAAAAATCTGGATTGCTTTTCCTTCTAATATATTCTCCATCTAAAAATACATTCTCATCTGGATAATGATCTAAAGTATAAAATATTCCATGTTGAATATTTTTATCTGAATCTTCTGTATATGTATCCTCTATTCTATTAAATGGAGTACTATTATAAAGTTCACTTACCCAATAATAAGCAGCTGCTCCTGTTTTTAAATTTGCTTTTCTACATAATGAAAATATACTTTCTTCCCTTGATAGTCTTGATATAGAGTTATTTACAACTCCATGCTCAACAGGAGTCTTACCTGTTAAAAGAGTTTCATATAATGGTCTAGAAAGAGAGGGCATCTCTGACGATACCCTTCCTCTTATTGCTAATCCTGATTTTACAAGAGCATTCATATACCCCATTAAGTTACTTTGTTTATTATTTAATCCATCTAAAAGTACAAATATTAATTTTTTCAATCTTTTCACCTTATATCCTATTACTTATTCATTTTAAATACTACTTCTTCTTGCCACATTTGTGCTATATTTTCAGAAGTCTTCTTCCATTTATCGAAATCTTTAACTGGTCTTGCATTTTTATATTGCTCATTTGGTAATAGTTTTGCTTTTACTTCCTCTGGTAATTGAACACTTGTTCTTATAGGTTTTGCATATCCAATAGCTAAGTTGATTTGTCCTTCATCACTTAAGATAAACTCTCTTGTTAATTTAGCTGCATTTGGATGTTTAGCATATTTATTGATAATTGTAGCATATCCACTGATTAATGAACCATCTGAAGGAATCAATACTTCAAATCTTGATCTATCTATTTGATCTCTATAGTTTAATCCATTAAAATCCCATACTAAAGCAACCTCTACTTCTCCTTTTTCTAGAGCAGCAATAGATGGATCATTTGATAATAATCTTCCCTCTTCTGCTATTTTTCCAAAGAAATCTATAGCTGGTTGAATATTTCCTTCATCTCCACCTAAAGCAAATGCTGCTGCTAGAACTGAGTTTGTTGCTTGTGAAGCGATTCCAACTGGTCCTATTGTTACCTTGGCATCACTCTCTCCTAACTCTTTCCAAGAAGTAGGTATCTTTGTAACTAGATCTTTATTTACAATAAAAGCTATTGTTCCTGTATATCCTAATACCCAATGTCCTTCTGGATCTTTTGCCCATTGAGGAATCTCATCCCAAGTAGTTGGTTTATAAGGTAAAGTTACATTTTGTGCTTTTGCTACTGTTCCAAACTCATAACCAATATCACCTATATCTGCTGTTGCATTCTCTCCTTCAGCTTTAAATTTAGCAATCTCCTCAGCACTAGACATATCTGTATCTACATGATTTAATCCATATTTCTCTTTTAAATCTGCCCAAGTTCCTTTCCAGTTAGCCCAAGCATCTGGCATTCCAACACTGTTTACCTCTCCTTCTTTTTTAGCAGCTTCTATTATTTGTTCTAAAGTCATTGGAGTTTCTGTTGCTACTTTTACTTCCTCTTTTTTCTCATTTCCACATCCTGCTAATAATCCTATTGCAAATACTCCTAACATTACTTTCTTAAAATTCATTTTTCCTCCTTAAATATCTAAATCTCTATATTCAATCTTTTTATTTTTAAATGTACAATAAGAATTGAACCCTAATTCTTTTAATAATTTTTTTACTATATCAAAATCTTTCATAATATCTTCTGATCTATGTGAATCTGAACCAATTGTAATTATCTCTCCTCCAAACTTTTTATATCTTTTTAAAATATTTATATGGGGATGAAAATTTTTTAATCCATATCTCAATCCAGAAGTATTTACTTCAATTCCTATATTTTTAGAAATTAATTTTTTTAAAATTTCATCAATAATATCTTGATGTAAAATATAATCTAAATCTTTATAAACTCCAATTCCATATCTATTTATAAAATCTAAGTGTCCATAAACTGATATTTCAGGAAACAAATCTATATTTTTCAAAACTTCTAAAAAATACTCTCTATGTGCTTCATTTTTTTCTTTTCCTAAAAAGAAATCTTTAGTTGCAACATCTTTTCCTGATATAGCATGAGATGAACCTATTATAAAATCTATATCTTTATTTTCAAAAATAGAATTGTATCTATTTACAAGTGTAGGTTGTAATCCTATTTCTATTCCTATCTTTATTTGTAACTCTTTTTCTCTTTTTCTTAATTCTTTTAATCTTTCAATATACTTTTCTAGATCTAAAGTAAAAATATTTGGTTTCATTGGAAAATCTAAGTCTAAATGATCTGTTATTGTTATTTCATCCATTTTTAACTCTTTTGCTTTTTCAATAATTTTTTCTAATTTTTCTTTAGAGTCTCCAGAAAATTCACTATGTACATGTGAATCTGATCTATACATCCTTTTCCCTCCAATATCTATTTCTTATTTACAAAGTAATTGTATCAGTCACATGTTAATTTAAAATTTATTTTCTGTAAAAATAATGTAAAGCTTTAGTTAAATATATGTTAAATATTAAAAATTCTCAAATTAAAAGGTTTCACTCTCTTCCATAAAAATCTCTTGAGAATTTATTGGTATCTCTCCTATATGTCTATATCTATATACTCCATCTTTTTCTAATTCTCTACTCTTAACATTATCTTTTAATATTATATCTATTATGCTGTTTATTTTTTGCTTAATTATTCTATCTTCAATTGGGCAGCATATTTCAACTCTATTTTCTGTATTTCTAGTCATCATATCTCCAGAGGATATATATAATTTTTGTTCATCACCTTGTCCAAAAGAATATATTCTAGAATGTTCTAGAAATCTTCCTACTATACTCACAACCTTTATATTCTCAGTAAGTCCTTCCACTTTTGGGATTATACAGCAAATTCCTCTCACTATTAAATTGATATCTACATTATTTTTAGAAGCTACTATCAAAGCTTTCATAACCTCTTTATCTGTAAAAGAGTTACATTTAATTGTAACTATTCCCTTTTCTCCTCTTTTTGACTTCTCTATCTCTTCCTCTATTCCTTTTAAAACATTTTGCTTAAAACTTGTAGGAGCTACCCATAACTTTTCATATTTTCCATCTAAATTATTTACAGCCATATTTTTAAAAAATTTATCTGCATCTACACCAATCTCTTTATCAGAAGTAATAATTGAAAAGTCTGTATATATCTTAGTTGTTTTTTCATTATAATTTCCTGTTCCAACCTGTGTTATATATTTAAATCCTTCCTCTGTCTTATAAGTTATTTGACAAATTTTAGAGTGTACCTTATATTTATCTGCTCCATATATCACTCTACACCCTGCCTCTTGGAATTTTTGAGCCCACTCTATATTATTTTCCTCATCAAATCTTGCTCTTAACTCCATAAGTATTGTTACATCTTTTCCATTTTCTGCTGCTGATATTAAATAGTTAGCTAATTTTGAGTCTTTAGATATTCTATATAATGTTATTTTTATACTCTCTACTCTCTCATCTTCAGAAGCTTGTTTCAAAAGATTTAAGAATGGCTTCATACTTTCAAAAGGATAAAAAAGAAGTAAATCTTTTTCAAAAAGAAGGTTAGCTATATTCAAATTTTTATTTATTTCTAAATTTTCTTTTGGCTTAAACATAGAAAATAGTAATTCCTCTTTATTTTCTACTTTTATTATATTTTCTAAAGTAAAAGTAAAGCTTAAGTCCAAAGGTGTTTTAGAAATAAAAAGTTGCTCATCTTCTAAATTAAGACTTTTTAAAAAATATCTAGTAAAAAACTTGCTCATCTCTTTTTGAAACTCTAAACGAATTGGGGCTAATTTAGAACGATTTTTTATAAGTTTTTTCATAAATTGTCTATAATCAGCATTTTCATCAAAACTCATATCATAATCTGTATCTATGTCAGCATTTCTAGTTATAGAAATAACTGTAGAATCTAAAACCTTATACATTGAAAATATATCCTTACAGAAATACTCTATTATATCTTCTAACAATAAAAAGGTATTCTCCATTCCCTCTACTTCTAACAATCTATTTATTTTTACAGGTACTGGAATTATTCCAACTAGCTTTTTCTCTTTTTTCTTCTCTAATTCAACAGTTACATATAGTTTTTTATTTTGTAAAAAAGGAAATGGATGCCAAACATCTATTATTTGAGGAGATAATATTGGTAAAATATTTTTCTTATAATATTTTAGTATTTTTTTCTTTCTCTCCTCATCTAATTCATTAGTTTTAATTATTTTTATCCCTTTTTCTTTTAAATCTTCTAAAACTTTTCCATATACTTCATCACGTTTTATATATAACTCTGTACTTCTTCTATATATTTCACTTAATTGCTCTTGAAGAGTTAAATTAGTTCTACTATCTACATACTCTTTAAAATATTTTTGATAATCAGTTAGAGTTCCTACTCTTACCATAAAAAATTCATCTAGGTTGCTTGTAAAAATTGAGATAAATTTTAATCTCTCTAATATCGGATTTCCACTCTCTTTCTGTGCTTCTTCTAAAACTCTTTCATTGAATTTTAACCATGAAAACTCCCTATTATCAAAACATAAATTTTTATCCTTATTCTCCAATTTTTTCACCTGCTTCATCTTTTTCAAGAATTTCCTCTTTTACTTTTTCTTCAGCTTCTTTAATCTTTTGGTTTTCTTTTAAATAGTTAACTATTCTATCTATAAAATACCCTTCTCTTATTCCAGCTTTACTTATATTTATTTGAGTACAGTTAAATTTCTTTACTATCTCACTTAAGATAGAAATTCCTCCAGCAAAAGAGAAAATACGTTCTGGAATAATTTTATATACTGACTTATATTCCTCATGTACCTCACTTTTCATTTTTCTAATAATTCCTTTTAATTCTACTCTACTAAAACTTTTACTTTCTACTGGAACTCCAAATAATTCTTTAGCTACTTTCAAAGTTGCTCTAGCTGTTCCACCAACAGCATACATTTGAGAATACTCTTTATTTTCCCAATCCAATTTATCTAAAGCTTTACTTACTATTCTTCTCATTCTTTTTATATCTTTTTCTTTTGCTACTAATCCTGGTACATTTCCATCTTGTAAATTAAGTGCCCCAATAGGAATGCTTGTAAGCTCTCTTATCTCTCCCTCTTCAAATACAACTATCTCTGTACTTCCACCACCTATATCTATAACTATTCCATTCTCTACATCATACTCACTTTTTACTGCTAAAAACCCTAATCTAGCTTCCTCTTCTCCAAATAATATTTCTGGTTCCATTCCAGTTTTAGCTTTTATCTCTTGTAATACTTCATCTTTATTTTTTATATTTCTTAAAGATGCTGTAGCAAAAACTGAATATACTTTTACTTGAGCATTTTCTAAACTTTCTCTGTATTTGTTTAAAATTTCACAAGTTTTTTCTATCCCTTTCTCTGTTAATCTTCCATTTTCAACACAAAGAGCTAATCCTACTATCTCTTTTTTATTAGATAGTAATTTTATCTTCCCATCATTATATTTAAAAATTGATAATCTTATTGTATTTGAACCTAAATCTATTATTCCGTAAATCATATGAACCTCCTAAATTTTTTAATTAATTTATTTAATAATAATACTCCTTTGTTAAAAAAAAATTTAATTAATGTAAAAGATGTGTAAATTTTTTATTGACATAAAATTTTTATAATTATATAATTTACTAAATTTTCTATAAATTAGGAGGAAAAATGAATTTTAGAGAGGCTAAAAAAGAAGATATAAAGAGTATCTTAGAAGTCATTTCTCATGCAAAAGAGTATATGAAAAGAAATAATTCCACTCAATGGAATGAAAATTATCCCAATAAAGAAACTATCATTAATGATATAGAAAATAATATAGGCTATGTTCTTATTGTTAAAAATTTGATTAGAGGTTATATAGTAGTGGACTTTTCTGATGATGAAGTATATAAAAATATAAAAGGAAAATGGAAAACTTTTGGTAATTACGCTTCTATTCATAGATGTGCTATACATAAAGAGTTAAGAGGTCAAGGTTATGGAAGTGAGCTTTTTAAATTTGCTGAAAAGTTAGCTCTTAGTAAAAATATTAGAAGTGTTAGAGTAGATACTGCTCCAGAAAATGAAACAATGAAACATCTTTTTAATAAAAATGGTTATGAGTACTGTGGTACTGTTTTTATTGATGGAGAAAAGATTGCTTACGAAAAATTACTTACCTCTAGGTAGGGTAAAGTAATATATTTTTGGGAGTTTAAAACAATAAAATAAAAATAGTAATAATATGAAGAGAGACTGAAAAACATCTAAGTTCTTCAGTCTCTACTAACTAGTTTAATTTCTAATAATCAAGAGAGTAAATACACAAAATTAATTACACTCTTAATTACCCACTCTCTTTATCCATTGAGTATTTTCTTATCATTTTTATTTTTTTATTTTTATCATAAAATTTCCATACTCCAATCCTTTTATTCTCGGAAAATTCTCCAGTAACAAATATTTCTCCTGTAGGATAGTAAAAATTATAAAAATCTGATAGTTTGTCATTGTAGTAATATCTCTCAGACTTTATATTTCCATTTTTATAATATCTTATCCAAATTCTCTCTTTTTTACCAAATTCATATTTTCCTCTTTCAATTAGTTGCCCATCTAAGTAAACTAAATATCTTCCATCTAATTTCCCATCAGTAAATTTTTTTATTATTTTTTTCATAATTACTCTAAATAATTAAAACTCAAATTAATTTTTAAAATATTTTTTATTTATTCATCATTATTTTTTAAAATTATTATTCCATTTTTCCAATTTATTTCAGATATTATTCCCTCTTCATAATGACTAATTTTACTTAGTCCATTTAGCTTCCCATCTCTGTTATACGATTCTTCTATTAAAAAAGCTCCACTGTAGTATCTAACTCTTCCAAAATAGATTCTTCCATTATAATATAATTTCTTTTCTCGTAATTTTAAATACCTTCTACTATTAATATCAAATATAACCCTATAATCCCAATTATAATTATTTTTAAGTTTTGTTATTGTATCTCCTTTTTTAGAGAAATATTCTATATACTCCTCTTCATTTTTTATATCAATAAGTTTTCTACAAAATATTTCTCCAGAAGAATAAAAATATAAAGTTTCACTGACATTATTATTTGAAATTATTGTTTTTTCTAATTTTCCTTTTTCATTATAAATTCTTCTTTCCATCAAAAATATCACATCTTCTTTTAATTATTTTATTTTATTATAATAAACAATTATCTCTACTCCTAATTTTAAAATAACTGCTGTCCAAAATAAAAGATAAATCATAACCATACTAAAATCTCCTAAAATATCTAGAAAAGAAACTTTTTTAAACTTTTTTCTTTCTTCTAAATCTAAAGTTTCAAAATATTTTTTACGAGCCTCTTTATATTCATAACTATATTCTTTATGTATAGCATAAATTATAGAGTTTATAGGTATTCCTAGTATATAAAATAAATCAAACTTTTCTTTTACTTCCAAAAGAGAAAAACTTAAAAACACTCCTATTCCTACAACTATTTTAAAGTAAAAATCTACTAGTTCTTTTCTTCTAATTCTATACTCTTCTAATATTTCCTTTTTTGATTTATCTTGCATTATATCCCTCCTTAATAATTATTAAAAAATATTCCTTTTATTTTTAAATTAATAGTTAAATTTTCATTATTTACTATAAGAGTTTTATTTTTTTCAATTGTTTCTATCTTAGTTTCTCCAACTTTTTCAACATCATATAGATATTCTCCTCTAGGTAGTTCTTCAATATAGAATCTACCATTTTTATCTATTGGAAGTAAAAATAACTCTATCCCTTCTATATTTTTTATACGTAACAACAGATTTTCATATATTTCACTCTCTTTTTCAAAAAATGGTTTACTATCTATTTCTACTTTTCCATCTATTGAAAATAATGCATTTTCTACTGGAATAAATACATTTTCTTCTTCTACTTTTAACTCTATTTTTTTATCTACTATGTTTCTCCCTTTAGAGTTTATTATAACCTCATATTTTTTGCCTATTTCCAATCCTGGAATCTCTGTTTCACCACTAGAGGAAATCTCAATTTTTTTATTATCAATTATAAACTCTCCATCAGTTATCAAATTATCCTCTATATCTAATTCACTATTTTTATTTTTATCTATAAAAGTTACAAAAACTATTTTCTTTCTTTCCTCTATTAACACTCTTTTTTCTTCTAATTCTCCATCTTCCTTATATAAATTTAATTTTAACTCATCTCCTATTTCTATTTTATCATTTTTTACTTCAACTACATTACTATCTTTTGAAAATTTATACCCTATTAATTCCCCTTTATAATAAATTTCTAAATAACTTTCTGGTGTTACTTCTACTTTTAAGATTTTTTTCTCATTTTTCTCTTTGATTTGCTCTTCATTTTTTTGTGGAAGAAGAATTGTATCCCCTGTATAAATTAAATCTGGATTTTTTATTTTATTATATTTTAATATCTCTCTTACACTTGTATTAAAATTTTTAGCAATTTTATTAAGGGTATCTCCTCGTCTAATTATGTATGTTTCTACATTCTCTGCATAAGCTCCTAAAGATATTACTGAAAATAATAAGCAACTATTTATTAGTTTATTTTTCATATTTTTCCCCCTTTAGTCTACTTTCTATATATTCTATTTTTTTATCTATCTCTGGAAGAACATTATTAAAAATTTTTTTATAAGTTAAAAAGTTTTTCCAAGATTTCTTATAATAATTTTTGGCTATAGTGTTCTGTCTTTTTATTCTATAAATATTTCCAACATTCTCATCTTTCAAAGCTTGTTTTAATTTTTCTAATCCTTTTACTTTCCTATCTGCTATTTTAAATTCATCTAATTTATCTTTCAAATAAAACTGCCTTGCTAATATATAATAATTTAATCCTCTTTCAATTTTATATTCCAATCCAAATTCTCTTGATTCTAATACATTATCTCCTAATATTTCATATTTTTCTCCAAGTAATCCATATTCACTAAATATTTTTAATTTCATATTAGGATAAATTCGATTTGGATTTTCTATATTATTTAATTTTGTAAGAGTTTTTACATCAGTTTTATATTTTTTAGCTATTCTTTCTAAAGATTCCCCTTTAGAAACAATGTGAAAATTTTCATTCATACTAAAAAGTTGGCAACTTAATAGTAACATTATTATTCCTAATTTCTTATTCATTTTTCCCCCTATTTTGAATTTTTAAAATTTTTTCTCTCTCTTCTAAAATACTATTAGCTATTATATCTTCTATCTCATTTATTTTCTTTATATATATTTTCTTATCAATAGAAAGTTTTTTAGCAATCATATAATTACTTCTAGCTTCCCAAAATTTTTTATTCTGTAAATAATACTCTCCTTTTACTCCATAGATTTCTCCCTGTTTTTCAAATTCTTGAAGTAATTGTGATAGCTTTATAGTTTGATGAACTTTTTCTATAAAATCTTTATCTCTAAATAATTTTTTTAAATCTTCGATATCACTATCTAACTTATTTTCTAATTTTTCTTTAATTTTACTTAATATTAAAGAAATTTCTTTTGTTTCTTCTTTTGATTTCAATTTTTTTGTTATTTCTAAAGCATCTAAATATCTTAAATATGCATTTTGAAAATTTTTATTTTTTTTATATTCTTCTGCTAAATGAATTTTTATTTTTAAAATTGATTCAAGTTCTTTTCTTGTAAAATTCTTACCTGCATAACTATATTCTTTTTTTAGAGTTACTTTTTTATTTTTTTCTTGTAAGATATTTTTTTTAATATAAGCTCCTGAAAAAAAACAAAGAATTATAAGAATAATAATTATAGAATATCTTTCTATTTTTGTTTTCTTTATCTCTATGAATTTTTCATATTTTGTTCCTCTATACTTACTTTTTATCTTTCTTTTATGCATATATTGTGCTAATCCACTTAAATTTCTATTTTCATCATCTAAATAATTTACCTTCATGTAGATTCCTCTTTTTATATATATAAATTTTAGCTCATCTTTTTCATTAATAGCTAATTTTAACAGTTCCTCCAGCTTTCTATTCATTAAAAAATTTTGAAAAGCTAATTCTGAACTATTTTTCACTAGAATCCTCCTTCTATTTTATCCTATATTTTTGTAATATTTTAATTGTTTTTAAAATTTCTACTCCCTCTCCTACTACTTCTTTAGGAGTTTTAACTTGTTTTACCACTAAATAATACTGATACTCTCCTTTATTTTTTTTTCCCCTCACCTCTATATTAAACTTTTTATTTTCATCTTTTTTTATTCTAATTAGATTTGGACTTACTCTAACCTCTTTATCTCCTTCTATTGTTAATTTATACATAATTTCTTCTTTATTACTGTTATGAACAGTAAATTCTTTTGAAATAGTTTCTCCCTTTATTATTTCTTTGTCAAATCTTATATCATTTATTTCAAAAGAAAAAACCATAATATTAAATAATATAAATAATGCAAATTTTTTTATCATAATTTTTCTCTCCTTGTAATAAAAGAGGAAGTTTTACTCCCTCTTTTTTTCTACCTAATTTTATGTACTAATTATTTTGATCAAATATTACCTTAGAAATCAATCCAGCTAATATTGCTCCTATTAATGGAGCTAACCAAAACAACCAAAGTTGATTGAGAGCAGGAGTTTCCGCAAATAAAGCTACTGCTGTACTTCTAGCAGGATTTACAGAAGTATTTGTTAAAGGAATACTAATTAAATGTATCAATGTCAATGCTAAACCAATAGCTATTGGAGCAAAACCTTGAGGTGCTCTTTCATCTGTAGCTCCTATCATTATTAACAAAAATACTCCTGTCAAAATACTCTCTATTATAAAAGCAGATATCATTGAATACCCCATAGGAGATAAATCTCCAAAACCATTAGATGCAAAACCACCTATAATAAAATTTTGATTTCCTTTTCCAATTACATATATAACCCAAGCTCCTAAACTTCCTCCTAATACTTGGCTTATAATATATAATATTACCTCTCCTAAATCTTTAAAACGCCCACTTACCCATAATCCTACTGTTACTGCTGGATTTAGATGACAGCCTGAAATATGTCCTATTGCATATGCCATTGTTAGTACAGATAATCCAAAAGCTAAAGATATTCCAGTTACTCCTATAAATTCAGAAGCAAATATTGCACTTCCGCATCCTCCTAATACTAACCAAAATGTTCCTATAAAACTCTGCTAATAATTTTTTTGTTATTTTCATGTTCTCCTCCATAAGTTTTAATTTTCTTTTTTATTCAGGTAATATTGTAATTATTACTTCCATAAGCCCTTTATATTCTCCTACCTCTGTAGTTGGTGTACTCTCTGCTCTACCTCTTATTCTAAAGCTATTTTCATTCGAATCTTTTGTGTTCAAATCAAATATTTTAAATTCACTTAGTTGTACTTTTTTATTTATTTCTGAAGTTGCCATACCATTTAATGTCATTTCTCCTGTAGTACTTTTTAATTCTACTTGAATCTTTGCTTTTTCATTATTTTTAAATTTAATAATATTTTCAGCATATTTTATATCTCCTTGGAAAAAATCTCCAAAATCTAATTTAGCTTCTCCTATAATTTCAAAACTTAATCTATTCTTTAGTGTTACTTTAACTTCTCTTATTTTTAGACCATTTTCTTTAATTATTAATATATAACTTTTATCTAAAAACTCACCTTTATCTCTTGTAACCACTAATTTTGAACTATTTATATCATATTTTAAAGTTAGTCCTCCTTCTGTATATCCATTTGTCTTTAATTGAGTTGCAGATAGAGTTGTTTTAAGAAGATTTTCATCATATATTTCTATGCTATTACTATCATTTAATATAAAGTTATTTTCTCCTTCTTTTAAAGCTCCTAACTTTTCAGTAGTCATATCAAATATTTCTTCATAATTTTTATTCGAAACTATAAATTCAACTTGATTTACAATTATTTCTTCTTGTAAATTATTTCCCCCTACTCCTACATTATGTAAAGCAATAGCTATTTGTGTATTTGGAATTATTATTTTATATTCAGTTTTGGAATTTAATTTTAACTTTTTTATTTGGGAAATTAATTCTACTTTTATATCAAATTGTAACTTATCTGTTAACATTTCATTATTTGGATGAACAAAATAATAATTTTCTCCTGCTTCTAAAGTTAGCCCTCTTAGCTCTCCTAATTTAAACTTAGTTTGAATATCAGTTATTTTATCTCCATTTAGGCTTTGAATTTCAGCGTTGAAAGTTTGCTTAGGAATTTTTATATGTAATGCTGATACATTAACTTTCTTGCTTCTTAAAACTCTTAAATCTTGTTCTTTTAATCCCAAAGTAAAACTTCCTATTTCTATATTCCCTAAATATTCCTGAATGACTTTACTCATTATTTTTGAAGAATAATCAATATTATTATCTACTGTTTTATCTAAATATGTTTCAAGAACTAAATTTGGAATTCTTAAAGTATACTTATTTACAAAAGTATCATGAACCATTACAAATTCTATAGTTTTACTTTTATAATCCCATTTTTCTAGATATATTTCTAATCCTTCTATTGTACCATTTCTACTTTCATAGTCTATTGCTAATTTAGTTATACTATCTTCTAAATATTTTTTATCTATTGTTCCATCAGCTTTTACCTGTAAAGACTCTCTAACTCCATTATGTTTAAGCACAATATTTTTGCTAGTTTGAAAGTTTACAACATCTCCTATTATTTTTCCATCAAGATTATACTGTCCATTTTTTATAGTTTTACTTAATATATTTCCAGTAGCATCTAAATATTCTCCTATTGCTCTACCATTATTACTTTTTATTCTTAAGCTTCCATAAGAATCCCCTAAATTTTTCGATACTATAGGATTATCTAAATTTATCTCAACTTCCTTATATTCTCTATTTACAATATTAAAAATCATTTTTTGAGCAATAGGACTGAAACCATCACTACCCAAATGTAATCCTATTTCTATTTCTTGGCTTTTACCTATATTTTTAATTTTTTCAAAAGTAAATTTATGGCTATTAATATCATATCTAACTTTTACCCCTAACGTGCTTAATTCTTGTCCATCACTCATTAATTTTGAAGCTAAAACAGATCTTCCTGCAACAGTTAGCATTTTATCAGATGTCACTCCTAAAAAAGTAAATTGACTCTCTTTTATTGTTCCAATTTTATCATCTTCAAATTCAATATTATCACTTTTAATTTCTGATGTTAATCTAAATGTTAGATTATCTATTGCAGTATCTCCTATAAAAGTACCCTTTTTCTCTACACCTACTTCAACTAATTTTAAATTTGTTCCATAATATCTTAAAACATGCTCTACACTCTTACTTAATTTAGTCTTATTAAAAGATTTAGTCTTATTAAAAGCTTGTTTCAATTTTATATTAATATCCATAGCAGTTGAGATATCTCCAGTACTTTTTGGATAAAAATAAATATAACCATCTTTCTCTACTTTTACACTTGCTGACTTATTATCAATAGCCTCTATACCAATTTCTACATTCATTACTTCTACATCATCAGTAGCTTCTAACATTATCGTTTTAGGTATTCTTATTGCAAAAGCTGAGTGTCCATCTATTTCTCCTAATGCTTTTAAATTATAATATGGAGTTCTTACATTAAAGCTTCCAATCGTATCATTATCTTCCAATATTGATTCCTTCATTACTTGTTTTTGCGAATAGTCTACACCAGTATCTATATTTTCTTTATCCAAATAATCTAAACCATTAAAAGCAGGTATTTTTATTAAAATATCTTGTTTATAATGAACACTTTCATAGCCTACTCTTATATCTTGTGCTTTTAAATCCCAATTTAAAATTTCAAAATACGCTTTTAAATTTTGGGTAGATAACTCTACTTTAGTCTCTCTAGTTCCGTAAGTAGGCCCCTTCCAAAAAGAAATAGTTGATACATTGTCATCATATGTTCTACTCGGACTATCTCCATGAAACTTTAATCTTGTTCCTATATTTTTATCATTAATTTGCCAAAATGTTCCACTTCTACTCCCTAAATTATATTCCTTATCTCCTTGAATTGCTGTATCACCTTTTTCAATTTCACTAACTCCCTCTGTTAATCCAATTTTACTATATAATGGAGAATTTAATGTTAGAACTATTTCTTGTGGATCATCCATCCAAGGCACTATTGTTTCCACTCCATATATCATTAATTTTGTTCCATCACTTGCATATATAACTATCTCTGTTGATAATTTACTATCTTTTTCTTTTCTTATAAAATAAAAAGTTTTACTTCCATTTTCTGTTCTTATTCCCATTTCCATTTTATCTCCAACTTCTATTGGAGTTGTTTCAAGACTACTAACACTATATCTTTTTCCTTCTATTTCAATTAAATAATTATCCTTTAAAGGAAATTCATTTTTAATACTTTCCGATGATAACGCTTCACCAATAAATGTATTAGAAAAATCTATCTTCTCTTCAATTCCCCCTACTATCGCAGTATTAAGATTTCCAGAATTTATTAATATTTCTGTTTCTACTCTATCCGCATTTGGATCATTAAACCAACCTCTTAATCCAACTTCTATTCGAGAAGCATTTAGAACCCTTGTATAAACTCCAGACTTTATTTCATCATATAAGTCTTTTGGAATTTCATATCTTAATTTAAAAGCTAAAACCCATCCATAGTCGAAAGTATCTGGATTTTTATTAACACGCTTTGGATAATTAAGTCCATATCTTGCTATATCTGGAAGATCATACATACTGTAAAACTCGCTTCTAATAACCCCATTTCTTTCTCCTTTAGCATCAAGTCCTGCAATTAATATTTCATCTACATTTTCATAATCTGCAATAAGCTCCTCTGTCCTAGTTATTCCATTAATCTGATTCACAAAAGTTAGAGAAGCCACTCTACTCCTATCTTTGTCATATGAAAAATTAAAATAATGCAAGTCACTTCCACCATATCCCAATGCTCTATTTACTTTTCTATAATTTCCTAACCAAATATAATATTTTCCTCCGTCTTCAACATATCTCGCTTCTTTTAAGTTTACATATTTACTCAAATTTTCTTCATTAGGATCTATATCTTCTACTCCTCTTGCTATATAAATTTTTCTATTTTCTTCATCTAATATTATTCCCTTATCAATACCTACAGGAAATTTTATATTTAATTCATCTACACTATACCCCATTCCACCTTTGTAATTATTTTCTTTATATTCATAAGAAATATTCATACTATTATTTGTTCTTGTTGCAATTCTGTTCTCTTTATTCATAAATGGAAAAATTTTAATTTTTTTCTTTTTCAAATTTTCACTTAATTCTTTTTTTCCTCTTAGATCAATAACTAATGCATTTTTCTCGAAATTTCCCTTTAATTCTTCAATTTCATACTTATTACTATTTATTTTCCATATTTTACTAATATCACCACTTAATTTATCTACTATTCCTATATATAATTCCCCATACTTTTTATCAATATCTATTATAGTAATTTCACCATAATTATTGACTTTTATTCCATTACTTAATACACTATCCTTTAATTTTTGTAAATTTGCTATTATCCTCTTTCCATTGGTTGTTGAAATATCTGGAAAATTTTCAATCGAATCAGTTACATAATAAACCTCTTCTCTTCTCATTTTATCTTTTTTTTCCTCAAGACTAGAAAGGAAAAGTAAGATTTCTCCTGTTGGTAACTCTATACCTTCAATTTCTTCAATATTTATCTTATTTACAGTTATATTCATTTCTGCGTGTTCTCTATTTTTAGAAGCAGTTACAGTAGTCACTGGTTTATCTGGATTCTCTGTAATCACCATATTAGGTGCCTGTGGTAACTCTGCAAAAGTTAATACTGTAAATATTGTAAATAACAATAATAACAATATATTTCTTTTTATTTTATACATCTTTTTTATCCCTATCCTTTCTTTATTTTATCATTTTACTTTTAAATTCCTCTTTACTAATTTGAGTAATTATTCCTTTATCTTCTTCTAATATATCTACACTATCTTCCTTTAGCCCTGCATAAACACAAATTTCTTTTAGAAATGTTCCATCTAATTTTAATATATTTTCATATATCTCTTCTGTTGAAAAATTAGCACTTAAAAAAGCATATTTTCCTTTTTCATTTGTTCCAGCAATATATACATTCTTATTTAACTGTTCAATATAATCATAGTTTTTAGTTAACTTTTTATTATTTTCTAGACTATAAACAGAATATTTTCCATTTTTTTTTCCTATAAATGTTTTATCAATATATCTCGACATCTCTTCATACTCATTTGGAATCAAAATTTTTCCTAAAAAGTCCATTACTCCCAAAAATCCATTTTTTTCAAAAATTACTTTTTTATCATCTAACTGATAAATATAATTTACCTCTATTTCCTCTCCTTTTTTCAAATCAGAAAGATAATATTTACCATCTTTTTCTAAGATAACTTTTCTATTTATTCCTAAAAAAATGTTATCATATTTATTTGGTAATATTTCTTTTCCAAACTCATCAATAACTCCATAACTTCCTTTTTTTACTACTGCTATTCCATCTATAAAATCACTTGCCTTTTCATATTCAATTGGAATTATTAATTTTCCTTTTCTATCATAAAATCCAAATTTTTTGTTCTTCATTACACGAATAGGAGCATTATATTTTATATTTCCTATTCCCGATAATCCATTTATTTCAATATTATCTGTATATTTATTTATAAAAAGAAGAGAGAGTCCATCTTTTTTACAAATAATAAAAAGATTTTTTAAATTAGTTTTCTCTATTTTTTCTTTTTCCTTTATACTTGAAAATATCATTTCTATTTTTGTCTTGTATCTCTTTTCTTCAGCCCATACAACCCCTATTATCAATATAAGAATCAATAATAGATATTTTTTTATTTTACTTCGCTTCTTAAATTTTTTTCTACTTAGTGAGTTCATTTTTTTCTTCAATACACCCTTTCATATTTAACTTAAATAATGTCATTATATTTATTTTTTTATTATCTTTCTTATTTGGTACTTTAATTTCTTTAATCACAAGCTTTGCTTTATACTCACCAGCTTGAGCATTTTTGGGAGGAGTTACAGAAAGTCGTAATTCTTTTTCCTCTAATGGTTTTAAAGAAATACTTTGGGGATATATTTCTATCCATTGAGACATATCTTTTTCTTTACTTTTTTCTATATATACTCTATACCTTATTTCATTACTAGTACGATTATATAATTTAAAACTTTCTGTAACTCCATTACTAATATTCTTATCAAACTCCATAGGATATATATTTATATAACCAAATGATGTAGTTGATAACAAAAAAATTAAAATAGTATATATTACTTTCATACTTCACCTATTTTCTAATCATCAAAATATCTCCAACATAAATTAAGTTTGTATTTTGAATATTTTTATTATTTTTTTGTATTATTTTTATAATTTCATGTATATCTTTATTTTCTCCATCTGCTCGAAAAAAAGAACTATATTTCTTAGCAATACCAGCTAAAGTTTCCCCTTTTTCTATTTTATGTCTTATCTCTTTTCTCTCTCTTTGATATCTTGAATCCTCTAATATTTTTATCTCTATTTTATTATCTTTTATCTCAACTTTAGCTTTTAATTGTGATAATTCTTCTCCATAAGTCAGTACAGACATCAATAACAATATGCTTATAATATTTTTCATTATTTATTCTCTCCCTATATGTTTGATAATGGCATTGGTGTTATCTCAGGAGTACTTGGTAAAACCACTGGTTCATTCTCAGGTATCTCTATACTATTTACTGGTTTTCCATATTGTTCAACTATAATTGGTACATAGCCTATATATTCTCCTTGTAAGTCTTCTCCATCAATAAATTGACTATTTAATTTTTTTCTTTCTATTACAGCGTAAATTTTAACTATTTTTTTATCTCTCGTCATTTTAAACTCTTTATCTGCATCTTCCATAATATACTTATCTATTTCTACCCAACGTTTTTTATTAGTCATAAGACCTTTTTTAGGAAACTTGAAGATAAATTTTTTATTTTTATCATTTTCTATATCATCTGAAAATACTTCTATACTTCCTTGTCCTACTACTATATCTCCTACAGCTTTTGTATTTACATTTTCAAAACGGATAGGTTCATGTATTTTTAACCTTATTTCTCCATATACTATACTTGTTACCAAAAATAAATATATAAATAATATTCTCATATTTTATATCCTCCTTAAAAAAAACTGTTGTAAACTAAACTATAAAAGTTTGTTTACAACAGTCTATATACACTTTATTCTCCAACTTCTACAGTTATATATACAGTTTTCTTATGCTTTCCTTCTTTTGAAATATTCTCTCCATAAATTTTTACATAATTATCCTTACTTATTCTTTCATTAATATACTTTGGAGAATGAATATATGTATCTGGCTTTCCATCATTATCTATATCAATTACACTTTCACTATACTTTACAGAGTAATAATTTTGCTTTTCAGGTTTTCTATTCAATTCTATTTCAAATGGAATTTCTTTTATTTGATTTCCTATAATAGTTGTTTCTAAGTCTATGTCAGTAATCACTTCTAAAGGAATATAAACATCTACTTTAGCTTCCATCATAACTGTGTAAGTTTTCTCTAAATATCTCAACTCTTCTCCATCAATATCTTCACCAGAGGTTTTAATATCAGGAACTTTAAAATCATCATTTCCATTCTCTGGATTAGTTATCTCAGGTGGTAAAGGAATTGGAGGTTTAAACTCTGGCATTCCATTATTTGCTAGCCCTATTACAAAGATATTTACCATAATTAAAAAATATATCAATTTTTTCATTTCTATCCTCCTAACTTAGCTAACTTATTATTTGTTGTTTGAACTGCTATATTTTTATTACTAATCTTTAACATAACTTGATTTATTGAATTTTCTTTTGAATATTGTAATTCTATTTCTTCCCTTATTGTTTTTAAATCATATTTAGTTCCAATATATGTTACTTCAATATAATAATCTTTAGGGAAAAGTCCACTTATATCAAATAATCCTTCATTATCTGGAATAGCTGTCTCAATAACTTCACCATTCAAATCCTTTAATTCTATTACTAATTCTTCGTAGAACTCTTCTTTTTCATCCTCAGCTAATTTTAGTGCTTCATCTAGTATTACACTTCCACTTAATGTCAGCATTGGCTTTATAGGAATATATGCATCTATTGTAGAAGAAAAATTACTTTTTACTTTAAGAACATTATCACCAATAGTAAAAGATGGTTTTTTAATAGTAGTTTTCATATCATAGATATTTCCATTCCCTATTCCATAGAAAATTCCTTCTCCATTTTCATCTGTAACTACTTTATCATTCCCTATTTTTACTTCAACACCTTCTACTCTTTCCTCTCCTATATCCCAGATATTATTATTATTTGCATCTACAAAAGTTACTACCCTTACTCTTGAACTATCCATACTATCTATTCTTTTTGTAGGATTTTTTAAATCTATTACTTTATCTATTCCAACTCTATGATTTCTAGCTCCATCATCACTTAAAGTATTATCTATTTTCAACCAGTCATCAACTTTAATTGAAATACTAAATGTTACTTTTTCTTTATTTTTATTAGAATAAGATACTTCTGATGAAAAATCAATAAAACCTTTAAAATTATTATTATAAATAGTTAATTTTGTTTCATGTTCTTTTCCATCTTCTGTCCATACATTTTCTAATCTTCCAGTAAGAGATCTCCAACCACTATAGTAAGTGCTTATTCTATATTCATTATTTTTATTATTTTCTATATCTTGAGAAGTTCCTATAGAAAATAGAAATTTATTCCACGAATAATCAGCATCAGCAGTAAATAACCTTTTCTTTTCTTCCGACTTATTTGTTCTATAATTAATTTTTTCCCACTCATATCCTAAATTCAAATGTTTAAAAATATCATATTTTAAATCTACTCTATTTCTTTTATCTTCTTCATAAAACTTTCCATACTCTTCGTGTTCATAAATAACTTTCCATTTTCCATAATTAAATTGATTTAAATATTTATACTTATATCTATCACTCATTGATATTCTTTTATCCTGACCATATCTTGTTAATAGTATATTTTCATTATCTAGAGTTTTTTCTCCACTAAGATTAAACGTATAAGAAAGACCATTATAAGTACCACCATAAACAATATCTGTAGTAATTTCATTTACATGTTCTATATTACTATTACCATTTTGTTTTGTGATTTCTTCTATCTTTCTTCCATAACCTAATCCTATTGTTAATTTGTCACTAATACCATAGAAAAATTTAGCATCAGTTTCAAATCTATCATATTGCTTTCTTTCATTGATTCCTACTCTATATTCTATTTCACCTTTTTTTTGTAAAAAATAATCTTTTACTGTTTTTATCTCTCTTTCTACAATTTTTCCATCAGGTTCATAGACTCTTAATGTATATGTTCTATCTGTCCTAATTAATGGATTAGAAAACTCTACTATACCATTGATATCATCTTGAATTTCGATAGGAGTTCCCATATATATCAATTCTGCTCTACTTCCAATAGGGACTCTTTCACTAATAACTATTTGACCACCTAAATCTTCATAAAAGCTTCTATCTTTATAAAATTCTAAACCCCACTCTCTGCTTTTTTCATATTTTCTATTTTCTATATTAAAATTATGTCCTTTCCAAACATTATCATACTCTAATCTCACTGTATTTAATTCTTTTTCTTTTAAATCATAAGCTGCTGTTATTTCTCCATACAATAATCCACCTTGATAGCCTAATGTCCCATCCCAGTCATTTTTATAACTATTCTCACCAGCTTTTTTATCAAAACTTTTTCCTAGCTGAACTCTTGTATACCCCAAATCAAATAACTTTCTCTTTGAACTAAATATTAATTCATTTTCTTTTTCTTTTCTTAATATTTTTTCTCTATTAATATCTAATAATTGCATTATCTCTTTAGGTGTATCAAAAGATAAATACATTCTTAATTTTAATGTTTTTTTATCTAATTCATAATCACTTAAAAATATTTCTTTAAATCTTGATGAATCAACATATATCTCATTTTCTTCTATAATTCCATCTCTTAATAAATCTATTTTTTCTTCTCTTAACGTTGTTCCTAAACGAACAATTAAAAACTTTCTATCTACTTTGTAATTTCCAAATCCAATATATTCAAAAAATGACTTTACAGGAAAATATTGTTTTTCCCCTCTTCTTATAACTCTGTATGTTCTGCTTACCAATTTAGAGTTAATATTTAAATCATATAACTCATCTTTATCTTCTTTATCTTCACTTATATCTTGTTTTAAAATTTGATAATCCTCTTCTGTAATTATTCCTTGTTTTAGTAAATTTTGAAGTTCCTTTAAACTTGCCCCTTCCTGCTGTGCAAAGAGAGATAATACATTGATACAAAATAAAAACATTACAATTTTTCTCTTCACAACTCCCCTCCTAACTTTATCTCAATTATTTAGAAAGCAGGAAGAAAATTTTCTTCCTGCTAATTAGTCTTCAATTGAATAGCATTGATATAAACTACTTATATTAAATTCCAAAATTTAAAACTATTGAAACCACTTTTTAATGATTGAATACTTCCTATTGATTTATAAGAGACTTTTTATGATACTTTTACATTTGTCCTTTTAATTTAACCTTTAATTGAACTGAGTTATCAGAATAATTTCCAGTTTTTGTTCCTGTTACTGCATTTACTAATAAAGTTCCATTATGAGCAAAATCACCCGCTGCTGATTCTCCTGTTAATTTATAGTTTATTGTTGTATCATCAGCTGTTCCTGTTACTGTATTAGCATTTACACTATCAACTTCTGCTGTTCCATTGTATAATTTAGCCTCTATTGGCTTTACTAGTGCTAAAGCTTGTCCATTTTCCTCAACTCTAGCTACAAATTTACCTGTTACAGTTTCTCCAGTTGTTCCTGTAAACATATCTGGCATTTGGAAAGCAAATCCTCTACCATCTGGAGATGCAGCTGATATTATTTCCACTACTAATGATTTGTCAGTTTTGTTATAAACCTTTCCTGTTACCTCAATTCCTAAATTTGCAGTAGCATTTCCTGTTGTCGTATCAACTGGTACAACAACTTGGTTTCCTTGTCCATAAGCCATTGCTCCTACTAACATCATTGTTCCTAATAAATACTTTTTCATCTTTTTTCTTCCTCCTTAATTTTTTTTAATTGATAAAAGTGTATTCATATATTATATAAACAACTCCACGTTGTATATACCTATTTCACTATAGGAATAGTTTTTAGTATCTCTATTCCACCATTAATACTTCTATATAAGACTAACTTTTCCACATCTTTAGAACTTTTTATTCCCTCTATTACTACACTTACTTTTTTGTTTTGAATATTTCCTATAGTATCAACATATCTTCCTCCTAAAAGATAATCATCCTTTCCATAAGCCAACACTCCAAATTCTATTATAGCGTAGCTATCGTTTGAAATATTCCCTTCTATTTTCATACCTTTTCCATTTGATTCTTTTAGAAATTTTATATTTTCAAATCTCAATACATCTTGAAAACTTACTTCACCAACATATCCATACATCTCTACAACCGGAGCTATATTTACATTACTCACTCCTGTTATTACTCCTTCTTTTGCTTTAGCTAAAGTTGGAATACCAACAGGTCTAAACTCTAATTGAAAATCATATAATCCTTTTTTTATATTAGATGGAGCTTTTGCAAAAACTTTTATTGGCGATTTACTTTGTGGTTCAACAGTTACAACTTTAGGATACACTGTTATGAACTTAGAGCCATCATTTTTGCTTCCTTTTAATACAGTTATCTTATACCTTTGTATCTCATTTGTATCATTGATTAACTGTAATTCTCTATATCCACCTTCTTTTCCATCCATTCGTTGATTAAAATCTATTCCTTCAAGTCTAAAACCATATACTATATAATTAAATGCTAAAAAGAGTATTAAAGCACTAAATAGCTTTTTCATTTTTTAATCCCTCCATTTCTAAACCTTATTTAATTTCATTACTATTTTTGCATTTTTTGTACTTAATCTTGCACAAAAGCGAATTTTTTTAATTTATTTTTTTATAATAAAAACCTAGTAATATCAATAGATTTCTTTAAAATAAAAAAATTTTTAAAAAAAAAATTGACAAGATCAAAAAAGTATAGTATTATGTACAAGTAAAGCAATAGGCGGTTCTAAAAAAATAAGAGTTCGCTTTTGTGCAAAAATGCGTATAAAAAAAGATGATAAGTTATCTTACTAGGACGCCTTATCATCTCTTTTCCATAAGAATTATTTAGTTTTTACTAGATAGTTCTTATTTTTTTTCTAATATTAATACCAAACTTTTAGAAAATATTCTCAATCTTCCTTTCATTTTCCTCCCTAAAATTTCCTTATTATCAATCATATCATAAATTGTCGTAATGTGTCGTTTTAAATATTTGGACACATCTAGTGGAGTTGACCATGGACCCAGTCTTTTTTCAATCTCTTGTGCTAATAATTCATCTTCTTCTGATAAATTTTTTAGTTTTGTTAAGATGTACGTTTCTGTATTCATTATTATCTCCTCCCTATATAAGTTTGTCTTGCTTTAATGATACCACATTTTTTAAAAAAAGGAGAAATTCCTTAAGTGCGTTTTGCTCTACACTTCAAGTAATTTCTCCCTACCATATTAGTTACTCTTTATTTCTTAAAAATTTACACTCCTTCTGGATGTTCTGATATATAAGTTTCCAATGCTACTAGTATCTCCTTGTTCTCTGCTATTGTTACCAATGAACTTTGATATCCCTTTAGCTCTTTTTCTGCTGCTGCTTGCCACTCCTCATATGTTTCATAAGGACTTTCCTCTGCCATAGGTTCTGAGGCTTCTTTTAACTCTGCTATATGTTTTATCACCGCTGTCATATCAAATACATTTGCTTCTATTGCTTTCTCTCTTTTTATAGAATTTTTTAAACTCTCAATCTCCTTTTGAACTGTTGTTACTACTGACATTTCTATTCCTCCCTTTATTTTTAGATTTGTTAGATAATCGCGATTCCCTATGTATATAGAGTACCATTTTTTATTATAAAATAACACTAGTGTTGGCATAAGTTGGCTATAATTTTCTCTATTTTTTTTATATCTCTAGTAGCCTAAAAAATTTCTTCTCATCTATCTCTCTTCTACTCTTTCCCTTTACTTCCACAGGATAACACATCTCCACTATCCTATCCCTTATCCTATTTTTTCCTCCCATAGAGAATTTCTTAGCTATCTCACATCTACTCTCATCTTTGCTAAACTCCAAATTTGTAGTGATAATCAGTGGTTTTTCACATCTATACCTACTGTCTATGAGATTATATATCTTCTCTCCTCTCCAAGCACTATTTTTATCTTCAAGAGATTTTTCCATTCCAAAGTCATCTATTATGAGTAAATCACAACTTTCTACAACCTTTAAAAGCTCACTCTCTGCTTCTCCCCACTCCTTAGTGATTTTTAGTAGATATAATCCTAGATTTATCACAAGTACACTCTTTCCTCTACTCATTAGGTAATTAGCTATACATCCACTAGCAAATGTCTTCCCTGTACCTACTCCCCCATAAAATATTATCCCTATATCCATTCTCTTTTTCATAAAACTTTTAGCATAACGAAGAGCTAATTTCATATACTCTCCACTCATATCTGCTCCCTCAAAATTGCTCTTTAAAAATCTACTATCCATTACAGATATATCCCTATATCTTTTTACCCTATTTCGTATGGACTCTGCTTCCTGTCTTCTCTTTTCCTCTTCCATCTCCTCCAATCTTTTCTTTTCCAAACAATCACAAGCTGGAATATACTCTATATGTTGTCTAATAAATTCTGGTAAGTATTCTAATCCTTCAGCTTCATTTTTTACATACTCCTTCCCACAATATTGACACTTCATATGTTACTCCTCCCACTCTCTATCTCTTTCCAAATAACTCCTCTACACTAAACAGTTCTGGTGTATCTTCCTCTTCTACATCTTTTTCTAAAAGTTCAGATATCTTTCTCTTCTGCTCCTCTTTCCACTGCTTACCCTCTTCACTCTCTTCAAATTTTTTCTCATCTCCTGATTTCTTAATGCTTTCTCTCTTTTTACCTACTAGCTCAACACTTTTTTCCTCTACATCAGCTTTAAAGTTCCCATTGAGAGCTTTTTTTAGATTCTCCACTTTTAAAATTGTATCTACACACATCTTCTCCATAACAAAATTAGATTTTGACATTATCTCTAAAGCTTTAAATACTCCCTTTGCTCCTAATTCTCCATAGGCTTTCATCACTAGATTCTTCTCTGGTGGATATTCATATGATGGTAATCCTAGCTCACTATATTTTTTCAAAATCTCTCTTACAACAGGAAGATTTTCCTCTCCCCTATATGTATATATATAATAATTATTCTCTTTTATTATTCTACTTGTATTATTATCCTTCGCATTTTTATTCAGAGGGTGGTTATCATTTTACTACTACCCTCCCCATTTTTTTCTTCCCTCTGGAATAATTTCGTACCTAGGTATATTTTTATTCCTTATTTCTAAACTCTCTTTCTTTATCTTTTTTCTTCTACCTCTTTCATTTTATTTTTCTTATAAGGTAGCATAGACTTTTTTTATTACCACTAACGTTGGCATACATTGGCATAGCTTTTCTATTTTTTTGTAATTTTTTGTAAAAAAAAAGCTATTGTAATTAATTACAATAGCCCATATTTTCTCTAATTAAGCTTCTTTTAAAGCTTTTTTTATCTCTTTTAAAGATTTATTGATTTCTCTTCTTTCTTTTCCTAGCTCTGCATTTTTAATGATATAGTCATCTACTCTATCCTCATAATCAGATTGCATATTTTCTAATATATCTAAGAAATCTTCATATGTCATATGAGGTTTTACATACTCTTTTAAGTTTAATAGAAGTTCAACTCTTTTTCTATTGTCTCTGATTTTTTTATCATTATCTTCTATTTCCCTTTTTATTTTATTTTTTCTTCTCTCTTTTCTTACTAACTCTAAAACGTTATCTACCATTTTTAGTCCTCCTAAAATTATTATTTTGCTAAAAGAAGAGCTAAGTCATAATCTGGTCTGAAGTCATAGTTTCTTTCTCCGTCCCATGCATAAGAGATAGGGTGAGTTATGATTTTGTTATTTTCTATTCCAACCATTAATCCTCCCTCTCCAGCTTCTAATAATTCAATAGCTTTAGCTCCCATTCTAGTAGCTAGTACTCTATCAAATCCAGATGGAGTTCCTCCTCTTTGAACGTGTCCTAATACTACACTTCTTACTTCAGTAGTTATTTTTTCTTTAAGAGCAGCTTCAATATCTTGAACTCTTCCTACTCCCTCAGCTACTAAAACGATATCATGTAATTTACCTTGTTTTCTTCTTTCTTTAATTTGGAAAGCTAATAATTCAATTGGATTATCCATTTCTGGAATTAATAATCCATCTCCTCCACCAGCAATACAAGCTTGTAATGCAAGGTCTCCTGCATGTCTTCCCATTACTTCTACTAGGATTGTTCTCTCATGAGAAGTAGCAGTATCTCTTATTTTAGAAATAGCATCTAATATTGTATTTAAACAAGTATCAAAACCTAATGTAAAGTCTGTTCCTTTGATGTCATTATCTATTGTTCCTGGAATACCAATTACTTTTATTCCATGCTCTTTAGATAATAAGTCAGCTCCACGATAAGAACCGTCTCCACCTATTACTACTAGTCCCTCTATTCCTCTTTTTTTCAAGTTTTGAGCTGCTATTGCTCTAAATTTAGGGTCTTTGAACTCTAAACATCTAGCAGTTAATAGACGAGTTCCTCCTCTATCAATTATTCCAGAAACATATCCACTATCCATAGGGAATATTTCATCATTTAGCATTCCTAAATATCCTCTTTGAACACCATATACTTTCATTCCTTTTGCCATTGCTGCTTTAGCTGCCGCTCTTATAGCAGCGTTCATTCCTGGAGCATCTCCTCCACTTGTTAATATTGCTATTTTCTTTTCCATCACCAATAACTCTCCTTTATTACTCATTTACGATAAAAGAACCTATTTTCCTAAATTTATTATACCTATTTTCAATAAGTTCTTCTACTGATATTTTATCCAATTCAGAAAATGATGATAAAATGATATTTTTTAGGTTAAGAGCTATACATTTATGATCTCTATGAGCTCCACCTACTGGCTCCTCTATTATACCATCAATTATTCCTAATTCATATAGACTTTGTGCAGAAATTTTTAAATTTTCTGCTGCTTGAGGTGCTTTAGAAGCATCTTTATATAGGATAGCTGCACAACCTTCTGGAGAAATTACTGAATATACAGAGTTCTCAAGCATAAAAATCTTGTCAGCTACACTTAGAGCTAATGCTCCTCCACTTCCTCCTTCACCTATAACTATTGAAATAATAGGCACTTTTAATCCTGCCATCTCCATAAGGTTTCTGGCTATTGCTTCCCCTTGTCCACGCTCCTCAGCTTCCATTCCTGGATAAGCCCCTGGAGTATCTATTAAACAAACAATAGGAATATTAAATCTCTCAGCCATTTTATATAGTCTAAGAGCTTTTCTATACCCTTCTGGATTTGGCATACCAAAATTTCTATATAGTTTTTCATCTACAGTTCTACCTTTTTGATGACCTATTATCATCACTTTTTTCCCATCTATTTTACAAAGTCCACCTACTATTGCTGGGTCATCTCCAAATAATCTATCACCATGTAACTCTATAAAATCTGTTGTCATATGCTCTATATAATCTAAAGTATATGGTCTCTCTGGATGTCTTGATACAAAAACTTTATCCCATGAGCTTAGATTTTTATATTTCTCTCTCAATTTTTCCTCATAGGCTTTTTCTAATTTTTCAATCTGCTCTTTTAAATCTATCCCTTGCTCTTCTGAAAACTTTTTTAAATCAGCTATTTTTTTCTCTAATTCTAAAACTTCTTTTTCAAATTCCATTTTTTCCTCCCAAAATTATCCAACTAAATTACTTAAAATATTGTGTAATGTAGCCTTCATATCCTCTCTTTTTGTTATTACATCTACCATTCCACATTTTAATAAGAATTCACTTGTTTGAAACTCCTCTGGAAGTTTTTGTTTTATAGTTTGCTCTATAACTCTTCTACCAGCAAATCCTATCATAGCTTTAGGCTCACTTACAATAATATCACCTAACATAGCAAAAGAAGCTGTAACTCCTCCTGTTGTTGGATTTACTGGAACAGCTATATATGGTACTCCTGCTGCTCTTAATTTTTCAGCAGCAGCTGAAGTCTTAGCCATCTGCATTAAAGAAAATAATCCCTCATGCATTCTAGCTCCACCAGACATAGATACTACTATCACTGGTATTCTCTCTTTTAATCCTCTCTCCATAGCTCTAGTAATCTTTTCTCCAACTACTGAACCCATGCTTCCACCCATGAATTTAAAATCCATAGCTGCTATACTAACTCTTATTCCATTTATATTTCCTGTTCCAGAGATTACTCCCTCATTCATATTACAATCTTGTTGTGCTTTTTTATTTTTCTCTTCGTATTGTGGAAAATTTAATGGGTTTTGTGAAAAAAGATTAGCATCTTCCTCTACAAATGTTCCCTCATCAATAAGTAAAGCTATTCTCTCTCTTGCTGTCATCTCAAAATAGTGGTCACACTTTGGACATTTTTTTAAATTACTTTCAATATCCTCTTTGTATAAAATTTCTTGACAACTTGGACATTTAGTCCAAAGTCCTGTTGGATTATTATCTATATGTTTATTCTCATCTTGTTTTACATTTTCTTTATTCTCTATTGTTAATGTTACATATTTCTTTCTGTTATTTAAAGAAAAGTTTTTTTTGCTTAAAGAAAAAAATCCCATTTTTGCCTCCTCATTTTTCTTCCTCTAATAATTAATTTTATAGGATTTTTTGAATTATTTCAATAAATATTTGATTTTACCTCATTAATATTATAGAATAATATTAATTAATACTCTTTAAAGTATTATAAAATGGGGATTTAAAGAATACACTTGTATTTTTAAAATTTTAAAAAAATTTTTTATGGAGGGAATTTTTTTATGAAAAAATTTATATTTCTTATTTGTATATTTACACTTTTTCTTTCTGGCTGTTCATCAATAAGTACTTTTATTGATGAAAATCTACCTAAAAAAAATACAACTATTCCAGTAGCTCTTCAAGAGCAAATTGCTACTAAAATAAACCCAGAAAACGAGCTATTTGCTGTAGGAAATTCCAATATAGATAAGAGTGGGGCTATCATTGCTCAAGCTAAAGCCAATAAACACGCTAAAGATTTACTAAAAGAGCAGATAAAAAAAGAGATTAAAATTAACTTTAATACTTTTATGTTAAATACTGATAACTACTCTAAAGGTATAATCTCTCCTGTGCTTAGTGATTTAACTGATTATGCTGTAGATGTAGCTCTTAAAAATGCTTCACAAAAGGGAGCTTGGGAAAATGATACATCTGTTTACTCTCTTTTTGCTGTAGATAGAGATAAGATAACTGAAGTTTCTAAACAAGTTTTTACGGGATATCTTGGTGATGTATCTGGTAAACTAAATAGTATTAAAAATAAGATAGGAGACATGGAAATAAATGTTCCTGCTAACTCTTTAGATAGTAACTCTAATAACAATGAAGTTATAGACTAAGGGGGAGAAAAATTTGACTATTGATAAACTAAATCTTAATAACCCTAATGAGATAGAAGAGATTAAAAATTTTTTAGCTGACTTTCAATTAAAATATGATAGTTCAGTAGATTATACTGTGGTTGCTAGAGAAAATCAAAAAATAGTTGCCACTGCTTCAAAGGATAAAAATATTGTAAAATGCTTTGCTATTGATAATAACTATCAAGGAGAAGGGCTCTCTACTCAACTTCTTACTTCTCTTATAAATAAGATGTTTGATGAAGGGTATTATCACTCTATGGTTTTTACAAAGCTTATCAACAAAGATTTATTTAAGGGTATGGGATACAAAGAGGTAGCTCATACAGATAAGGTTATTCTTATGGAGATGGGAAATAAAAATATCAACAAAACCTTAGAAAAAATTATAAAAAAATATAATATAGATACAACTAAAAAAAGAGCTATGCTCGTTATGAATTGTAACCCTTTTACTTTAGGACACCAATATTTAATTGAAAAAGTTGCTAGTGAAAATGAAGAGGTACTAGTGTTTGTAGTTGAAGAGGATAAATCAGCTTTCCCTTTTAAAATTAGATATGAACTTGTTCAAAAGGGAGTATCTCATCTTTCTAATGTAAAGGTAATAGAGGGAACAGAATATATCATCTCCTCAGCTACCTTCCCTAACTATTTTTTAAGAAAGGAAGATGATGCTCTAATAGAGTATACAAAATTAGATGCCTCTGTCTGTGGAGAAAAATTTGGGAAAATTTTAAATATCAATAAAAGATATGTAGGAGAAGAACCATATTGTAAGGTAACTAATACTTATAATAACACTCTAAAGGAGATTTTACCTAAATATAATATAGAGGTAGTAGTTGTTCCAAGAAAAGAGGTAGAGGGAAAAGCTATCAGTGCCTCATATGTAAGAGAACTATTAAAAGAGGAGAACTTTCAAGAGATAAAAAAATTAGTTCCTGAAACTACTTATGAATTTTTAATCTCTCCTCAAGGAAAGGAGATAGGAGAAAAACTTAAATCAAGTAATGCTCCTCACTAGTTATGTTTGATATAAATAAGTTTTTAGATGATAGAGAAAAAAGAGTAGAGTTACAAAACTCTTTGCTTGAAAAATTTAAAGCCCCACTTCTTACAGTGAGAGCTAACTATCCAGGAGAAAACAAATGGGAATCTATCCCAATAGAGATAACTGATATAGTTGCTAAAGAGATGGTACTATTATTTGAAGATAAGATTATCCATAGTGAAGTTTTAGAAAATCTTGAGGGAAAAATATATCTATTCTTTATTGATATTCCTGCCTTTGAGATTAAAAAAAATACTATATATTTTGAAGAGAATCATATTCTTGGAAGATGTGTAGATTTAGATGTATATGATGTAGATGGAAGAGGACTCTCTAGAAGTGATTTTAATCTTCCTAAGAGAAAATGCCTTATCTGTGATGACTTAGCCTTTATCTGTGGAAGAAGTATGAAACACTCTCATCAAGAGATAAAAGATAAGATAGCTAGTAAATATATAGCATACCAAAAATACTTAAAAGAGAGAGAAAGGGTTACAGTTATACTTTCTGATTTGACACTTGAAGGTATGATTTATGAGGTATCTAGCTTTCCAGGATTTGGTCTAGTTACTCCTCTTACTCAAGGTTCTCACAAAGATATGGATTTTTTTACTTTCTTACACAGCTCCTTTGTTTTAAAAAAAGGATTTAAAAAGATGGCTAAAACTATGTTTTCCTCTCTTCCTTTAGATATTGCCTTTAAAAAGATAAGAGAGATAGGAAAAACTACTGAAGAAGAGATGTTTAAAGCTACTTCTGGAGTAAATACTCATAAAGGTATGATTTTTTTGATGGGAATAGCTGTGGGAGCTACTGCTAGAGTTCTTTATGAAAAGAGAGAGTTTAAAGATATTCAGAATATTATTTGTGAGATGACTAGGGATATTCTTAAAGATTTTGAAAATATTGATGTATCTAAAAAACTTACCCATGGGGAAAAACTCTATCTTGAAAATGGGTTTACAGGTATTAGAGGCGAGATAAAAAATGGACTTGATATAATTTTTAATGGTTCATTAGAGGTTTTTTCCTCAGCTTTTGAAAAAACTAAAAATATTAATCTTTCAGCTTTCCATACTCTTATTTATCTTATGGGTAGAGTGATGGATAGTACCATTGTATATAGACATGATTTTTCAACTTTAGAGCAAATTAAAAAAGAGATGTCAGATATTTTCTACAATGGTGGTGCCTTTAATAAAGATAGAGAATATTTTGAAAAACTTGAAAAAGAGTATATCTCTAAAAATATTAGCCCTGGTGGTAGTGCTGATTTATTAGCTGTTACTATCTATTTTTATAAGTGTTTAAATTCATTTTTCTAGTTATTTAAAAAATATTTAATAGCTTATAATGACTATTATATTAAAGAAATTATAATAAATTAAAATATTTCAAGAATGACTTTCATTCAAAGAATAAAAATCATTCTTGAATTTTTTATTTCTCTAGTAAATTTTTTAAATTATTTTACTTTCTTATTTTTATCTCAGCTTCTGTTGGCATAATTGAATCTTCATTTATAATCTCTCCAATTTCATCAGCAATAACAAAACCTGATTTGACATTTTTTAATGATTTTATATATCCTTTTATATCAGCTTCAACACTTGAATATTCAAATGATAAATCAGTTTCTTCCATAACACAATTTATCAATTTTAAATTTTCACAATAACATAGAGGTTGGGTACCAATTATTTTACAGTTAATTAAAGTTAGATTTTTAGAAAACCACCCTAAATACTCTCCTTTTATAACGGAATCTCTCACTGTAATATTCTCACTATGCCAAAAAGCATCCTTTGTATCTAAATTACAATTAATAATATCTAAATTTTTAATATATTGGAAAGAGTATTTTCCTTTAAAATTAACATTTTCTAATTTAACATCAATTGAATCCAACATAAAATATTCAGACTCAATATTTGTATCTTTTAAAAATATATTCTTACACTTCCAACCAAACTCCTGTGAAACTATATCTGAATTTTCAACCTTTATATTTTTACACTCTCTTAAACATTTTATACTATTTATTTTACTATTTTTAATTTCACCATCTATTGAATACCAAATAGGAGCTCTTGATAACTCATCTAAATTAGAATTTTCTAAAATAAATTTTCTATTGTGCCACATTGGATAACGAAGTGAGAAATTACAACTTTTTACAACTATATTTCTTGCTTCTTTTAGAACAGACTCCCCATCTTCTATTCCAGCAAAATTACAATTTATTACCTCTGTATCTTTTAAATTATATAGAGCTCTCTCCTTATCAAAATTTTGATTTTCAATTTTATTCATAAATTTCATCTCCTAATTTCTCTATTCTTACACTTAAAGCTTTATCAATATCTTCTAAATTTTCAAATCCACTTTCAATCTTTCCTAAAGGTATTAATCCATTAGAGTGCCTAAAATCTTTTGTAAAAAAAGCAAGATTTCCCCAGGGAGAATAGTATGTTAAATCATAAGTTTTTGGAGTACAACTTTTAGGAGCATTACTAATATCTAACTCTTTAGGAAGATAACTAATTTTTTCTATCCCTCCATAATTTTCAAATTTTAATTCTAATGGAAGTTGAACCAATAAACTTTTGGTAGCACTATTTTTTTCTAGAGCTACTACTATTTCTCTATTATCAAATATAAATCTCACCTTATTTAGCATTTTTTCCTCTCCATAAATCAGTGTTGATAAAACAATTCCTAAACCTACTATTAAAAATTTTTTCATAATCCTCCTTTAAAACCTATATCTCTATAAAAATTATTTTATATTATTAGCTTTTTCAAATCCTAATTTATCCTTTAATACTTCAATAGTTCCGTTTAATTCATCATCTGTTACACCAACATTTTTACTGATTCCAATATGGGCTTGAAGTTGAGGATTTACACCATCCATTGAAGCAAGAGCTGCTACTGTTACAAGTTCTCTTGTTCTATAATCTAAAATATCTTGCCCAAAAATATCTCCAAATAGATGAGCTTTTAAATATCTATCTGCCATTGGAGCAAAATCATATATTCCTCCTTTTACTTCCATTCCAACTATCTTTGTTTGAACTTGAGTCCCATAAACTAATGAATTTCTGTCACTAGGGATAGGAGTAGATTCTCTTCCCACTTCTGTTGCCTTACCACTAATTTTTCTCTCATTTACTATATTAAAAAGTACTCCTAAAGCATTTAAACTACATGGAAATCCACAGTAAGCATAAAGTTGAACCATAATCTCTTTTATCTCATTTACAGTAAGTTCATTATCTAACCCAAGATTTACACTTTTTCAAGTTCTTTTAAATTTCCAATTGCTGTAAAAATTGAAATCTCCACAATACTTTTATCTTTATTTGTCATTTTTATTCCTCCCATATAAATTTTATAATTATAAATTAAATAGTAAAATTTCTTTGATAAATTATTTATACTATTTTTCTTTTTCTTAATAAAAGCATACTACTTTGAGTCCACTCTAAGTCAAACTATTATTTTTTTATTTTTTCTCTTGACTTAGAGTTAACTCTAAAGAGTATAATTCCAAATATAAAAGAAAAATTAGTAAAAAATAGTTATATTAACTTTATAGGAGAGAAATATAATGACAGAAGAAAAACTTAATCATAAAATTTTAAAAAAGGATGAGTTTGAAAAAATGAATATCTTTGGAATGGGAAATCCTAATGATGCCTATGCCAAATATTTTGTAGGAAACTCTTTTTTAAATCCACTTACTGAGATAGGAAGTTCTAGCGTCTTTTTAGCAAATGTTACTTTTGAACCTGGTTGTCGTAATAACTGGCACATTCACCATGCTACTAAAGGTGGAGGACAAATTTTAATATGTACAGCTGGAGAAGGTTGGTATCAAGAGGAAGGAAAAGAAGCTATCCCTCTAAAACCTGGTATGATAATTACTATTCCAATAATGTTAAGCATTGGCATGGAGCTAAAAATGATTCTTGGTTTAGTCATATAGCTGTAGAAGTACCTGGAGAAAACTGTTCAAATGAGTGGTGTGAACCTGTAACTGATGAAGAGTATAATAAATTATCATAAAATATAATGGAGGTCTTAAAATGAAATTTGATTTTAATTACTATAACCCAACTAAAATTTATTTTGGAAAAACTGCTCTTAATAATTTAAAAGACGAGTTAAAAAATTATGGAGAAACTGTTCTTTTAGTATATGGAAAAAACTCTATAAAAAAGAGTGGACTTTATGATAAAGTCATTGAAATTTTAAAGGAATCTAATAAAAAAGTGGTAGAATTAGCTGGAATAAAATCAAATCCAACATATAATCAAATGATGGAAGGAGCAAGACTTGTTAGAGAAAACAATGTTGATTTAATTTTAGGAGTAGGTGGAGGTTCAGTTATAGATTGTTCTAAAGCTATATCTGTATCTGCATACTGTGATGGAGATGCTTGGGAAAAATATTGGATAAACTTTGAAGAAGTAAATTATAAAATTGTTCCAGTAGGAAGTATTTTAACAATGGCTGGTACTGGTTCTGAAATGAATGGTGGTTCTGTAATAACTCATGAAGAAAAAATGCTAAAAAATGGAAGAGTTTTTTCTCCTGAAGTTTATCCTAAATTTTCTATATTAAACCCTGAATATACTTATACAGTTCCTAAATATCAAATGATAAGTGGAATTTTCGATACCCTTTCTCATCTTATGGAGCAATATTTTTCTGGAGATGACAATAACACTACTGACTATATTCTAGAAGGTGTTATGGAAGCCCTTATTGATAATGCTAGAGTAGCTTTAAAAAATCCTGAAGATTACGAAGCAAGAAGTAATATTATGTGGTGTACAACTATTGGTCTTAATACAATTACAGGAGTATCTAAAGCACAGGACTGGGAAGTTCATATGATAGAGCACCAACTTGGAGCATATACTGACTGTGCTCATGGAATTGGACTAGCTATCATCTCTATCCCTTACTATAAATATATTTACAAATATGGTTTAGATAAATTTGTAAGATTTGCTGAAAAAATATGGAAAGTTGAAAGTAAAAATCTAACTAAAGATGAGATTGCTCTTGCTGGAATTGAAAAACTTTCTGAATTTATAAAAGAGTTAGGTATCCCTACTACATTGAGGGAAGTAGGAACTACTGAAGATATGTTACCTAAAATAGCTAACTCTTCTGTAATTCTTGATGGAGGATACAAAAAATTAACTCCTGATGAAATTTTAACTATTTTAAAAGAAGCTTATTAATTATAAAATAATTTATTAAATAAAAAAGCTCAAGAGTGTTTTTAAAACTTTCAACATTCTTGAGTTTTTTATATTTACCATATCTTTTATTTTTTACTCTCTACATATGAAAATAATCTCTCTTCTAACCAATAGTGTTCTCCAAAAAATCTAGCATATCCCACATGTCCACCATATTTTGTAATCTGCAAAGTTATATACTTATTTCTTCTAGCTTCCTTTATGGGATAACAGCTCTCTGACATAATCGGGTCATCTTCAGCCATCAATATGAGGGTAGGTATCTTAATAAATGGTATAGACTTTTTAGGGCTTACTCTCTCATAGTAATCTAAAGCATCTCTATATCCATATTGTGGAGCTGTAAAAACATTATCAAACTCCTCTATTGTTTGGCATTTTAAAACAGTATCTACATTGATCTTATCTGGATAAATTGTAGATTTTTCTACTATCTTTTTCTTCAGCTTATCCATAAAATATTTAGTATAGATTTTATTTTCTTTCTTTAAAAAAGTTCTAGCACTTCCTAAAGGGTCGCAAGGGGCAGAAACAGCCATAGCACAATAAAGATTTTTAGGTAGTTCTTTTCTACTTCCTAAGTAATTTAATACAAGTCCTCCACCTAGACTAAATCCTGCTATTACAACTTTTTTATAGTCAGAAGTTTTTTTCAATACCTCTTCTAAATCCTCTATCTGTCCCATATTATAAAATTTTATCTTCTTATTTGCCTCTCCACTACACCCTCGATAATTCATAGCTAAGATATCCCAACCTCTTTCAGAAAAATACTTAGCCATTCCCTGTATATATTTACTTCTAGAGCTCCCTTCCAGTCCATGACATAATACTATTACATTATTACTTCCTCTTTTTATCCAATCTATGTCTAAAAAATCTAAATCTGGTGTATTTATTCTCTCTCTTCTATATTTTACCTCTATATTTCTAAAAATAGTTGGAAAACAAGTATTTATATGTCCATTTTTAAATAAAAAACTTGGTTTATAATCCAATTCAATCCCTCCAATTTATTACCATACTATTATATGGCAAAAAATAGATTTTTTCTAGAGTTTTCTCTTCCTTACTTGACTTTTTTTTATATTTCCTGTATCTTTTTATTATACAAATCATACAAGGTGAAATTATGAGCAGGAGAAAACTTTTTTTTATACTATTTCCTCTTTTTATAGGAGTTGGAATATATTTTCTATATAGAAGCAGAAACCTCTTCTACTTTAAAATTTTTACAACACATCCTCTTATCTATAGCTATGTTATAAAAATTAGAGATATAGCTTGGCTATATCGTAAACATCTTCCTCTTTGGAGTGTATATTCACTTCCAGATGGACTTTGGTTATTTTCTTTTGGGGCTATTCTCTTAATTGAGAGATTTTTTTATTCTTTTCACTTTATAGTTTTTACAGTAATTTATATTTTTATGGTAACTTTAGAATTTTTACAAAAATATTTTGGTGGACATGGAAGTCTACTTGGAACTTTTGATAAATTAGATATACTCTTTTTTACTCTAGGCTATACTTTCATTGTGTTAATTTCATATTACCTTCACAAAAAAGATAAAAAAATTATAAAAGATATCAGTTTTATTAGTAAAAGGAAAGAATTTTCAGAAGATATTAAGTTTATAATCATCTTTACAATTTTAGGTATATTACCTAGTCTATTTTAAGACTAGGTTTTTTATTTGTTTTGTGCTAAAATATTTTTATCAAATATACAAGGGGGATAATTATGGATTTAAATTTTTTATTAGATGATGTTATAAAAAATAGAAGAGCTCTTCATCAAATACCAGAAACAGCTCTTACTGAATTTAAAACACAAAAATATTTAAAAGATTATCTTATCTCAATAGGACTAAATCCTCAAGAGATTTGTGAAACAGGGCTATATGTATATATTGAGGGAAAAGATAAAGAAAATTGTATCGCCTTTCGTTCTGATATAGATGCTCTTGATATTTTAGAGGAAAACAATATTGAATTTGCCTCTAAACATAAAGGAAAAATGCACGCTTGTGGACATGATGGGCATATGGCTACTCTTTTAGGGTTTGCTAAGTACCTAACTACTATTCAACCACTAGAAAAAAGTGTACTTTTAATATTCCAACCAGCTGAAGAAGCTCCTGGTAGAGCTAAAGAGATATGTCAATCTGGACTTTTACAAAAATATTCTGTAAAAGAAGTCTATGGATTACATCTATTCCCAGAATTACCAGAGGGAACAATAGGAACTAGAGCTGGAGCTTTCTTCGCTCAACCTACTGTTATCCATGGAAAAATCACTGGAAAAAGTGGACATGGAGCTATGCCACATAAAGGAGTAGATGCTCTTCAAGCTTTTACTAAAGTTGTAGATGCATACCAAACTATAATCTCTAGAAATTTCTCTCCTTTTGAAACAACAGCTCTAACTATTGGTAAATTCCAAGGAGGAAGTGCTTTTAATATTCTACCTGAAACAGTGGAGTTCTGGGGAACACTTAGAACATTTTCACAAGCAAACACAGATTTTGCTATAAAAAGAATTAAAGAGATACATAGAGGAATAGAGATAGCTTACAATGTAAAAATTGAAGAGAATCTTGAGGTTATGTATCCCCCTGTTACAAATGATGAAAAGCTATATAATAAATTTTTAAAAACTATAGAGGGAATTCCTTGTGTAGAATATGAACCTCTTGCTATTGCTGAAGATTTTGCTTACTATCAACAAGAAGTACCTGGATTATTTGTTCTATTAGGTACTAGAAATGAAGAGAAAGGATTTACACAAGCTCTTCATAATTGTAGATTTAACTTTGATGAGAAAGCTTTACTTACAGGAATAGAGATGTTTGCTAAAATTTACCACAATTTTAAATAATAGTAAATTTTTGTAAAAATTTGTGATATAATTCTAGTAGATATAAATTAAAAGGTGGTTAAAAATGTTAAACAAAGGTATTGTTAAAAAAATTGATGGAAATAAAATTATTGTAAAACTTTATAAAGATACTGCATGCTCTCATTGTAGTGGTTGTAGTGGAGATAGTAAATATGGAAAAGATTTTGAATTTACAACTGATATGAAAGCTGAAATAGGAGATACTGTTACCTTTGAAATATCTGCTGGAAAAGTCATAAAAGCTGCTTCTATTGCCTATGTTTTTCCTGCTGTGGCTATGATAGTTGGATATTTTTTAGGAGAGAAGCTTCTTGGACTTAGCGAAAATCAAAGTATTATCATAAGTTTTATAGCTCTAGTTCTATCTTTTGGAGTGCTATATTTTTACGATAAACTTGTAGTTAAAAAGAGAACTAACTCTGAGATAGAGATTATCTCTATTGAAAAAGAGGATACTTCTAATATGATAGATAGTTGTAAAAATAAAAATGTTTGGTAGCATTCTCATTAAGTATAACTTTTAAACTCAAAATAATAAACTAAATATAATAAGGAAAAAAATATTTACAATTCCTTATGTTATATACTGTAAATATTTTTTTCCTTTATTTCCCCTCTTATTATTTACTTAAATATGCCATAGATTCGTATATCAATCTTCCTGTTAATTTAGCAGTTCTGTTATCTATATCAAAATTTGGATTTACCTCTGCAAAATCTATTGCTACTGTCTTTTCTTTTGCTAAAATTGCTAAAAGAATTTTTAATCCTTTTTTTCCTGATAATCCTAGAGCAGTTGGAGCTGATACACCTGGAGCAATGGAAGCATCAAATACATCCATACAAAATGTTATATAAACTATATCAACTTTCTCTATTAATGTATTCATCTCTTCAATGATTTCATTTTCTTCTAAATACTCTGGTAAAATAAGAGTATTGTATTTTTTTGCAGTATCTATTAAACGTTTTGTATTCCCACAATTTTGAAATCCTACAATACAATAACTTACATTTTCATCATTGTCTAATATTTCTTTAAAAGATGTTCCAGATGTTCTTCCATTATCATAAGGTCTAATATCTAAGTGAGCATCAAAATTAATAATTCCTATTTTTTTATCTGGAAAAGAATTTCTAATAGCAGAGTAACTAGCATATGTTATATCATGTCCTCCACCTATTCCTATTGGAAAAATCCCCATTTCAAATAATTTTTCCATTTTTTTTGAATATTCAGCTTGAGCTTCTTCTGTTTCATATACAGAGAGATTTTTATAATCATATAAAGCTACATTTTCTATAATTGGAAATGATTGCATTGCTTTTCTTATGGCATTTGGTCCTTCTTTTGTCCCACCTCTCCCTAAATTTCTTACAACTCCAATATCAGTATCATAACCAATAAAACAAAATGTTTTTTTATTTCTCTCCTCTCTGTACTCTTCTATTTCTTTTATAATTTGCCAAAATCTTAAATCAATTTCTTCAAAACTATCTAATCTTCCATTCCATAAATTTTTCATAAAAAAGCCTTCCCCCTCTATTTTTTTAAATCATAAATTTCTGCTATAAATATTTTTGAATATTCTGAAGATAATAGTATATTTTCTTTTCTAGCTACTATAATTTCATTTTTATTTATTATATTTCCGTTTATTGTTATATTTCCATCAATACAATAAATTACTATAAATTCTTGGTTTTTAATTTCTATATCACTAACTTCTAAAAACTCCTTAAAATTAAGACTTCCATTACAATTTTTCAACATTAAATTAAAATCTATAACTTTTCCCTTAGCTTTAGTAATCCAACTTCCATCAAAATTTTCAATTTCAAATTTTGATAGTGTTCTTGAGTATCTATTCTCATGTTCTAAAAATAGCTCTCCCTCTAAAATTGATAAAAACCTATTTACATTAGGTAGTGATGTAAAAGTAGACTCTTCCTCTTCAGTTGTAGCAATACTCAATCTAAAGTTAAAATTTCGATCTGCATAAAAAGAATCTTCTGGAAAAATATATAATTCTCTAGTACTTCCACCACTCCAATTTGAAACTTTAAAGTTCTTTGCTATTATCTTTTTTATCATAAGCCCCACCTTACAAAATTATTAAAAGGCTTTTAATAATTTTATTATAGCAGATTTAAAATAAAGAGTCAACTATTGGAAATAAACTCGCTCCTATCAAACTTGCATTCTCATTTAATTCTGAAAAAATAATTGTTTCTTCTCCCCTGTAAAAAATATGATTTGGAACATATATCTCTTTTTTTAAATTTTTTTCTATTATCTCTTTATATTTGCAAATCTCTCCAGAAATAATTAATCTTTCTGGATTAGAAAAAAATATTAAATTTTTTATTCCTAATGCTAAATGTTTTATATAGCTTTTTATAATCAAATTCCCATATTCTTCTTTTAAATATTTTGTTTGAAAAATTTCATCAAAGCAATTGATTTCAGGATAAAATTTTTTAAATTCAAAAAGAAGAGCATTATTAGAAATATATGCACCTAAACATCCTTTAAACCCACATTCACAAAGATTTCCATCTAAATTAATATTCATATGATGTATTCTTCCTGCCTTAAATGAAAAATTATTATTATTATCTCTTTGGAAAGAAGAACAACCTATAGTTTCTGATAAAGTTAAACTTATAAAATGATTTAAATTATATGCTGAACCTATGATTGATTCAGCTATTCCAGCTAAATTGCTTTCATTTTCAATTAGAATAGGAATATTAAATATCTCTTCTAAACTTTTTAACTCACTCAATTCAAAACTATTTTTTGAAGATATCTCTACAAGATTTTTTTCTATATTTACAATTCCTCTTGTTGCTATTCCAATACCTATCAAATTCTTTTTCTCCTTTTCAGATAATATTGAAAAAAAATCTTCTATGCATTCTTTTAAAAATTTTATATACATCTTCTCTTTTTTTAAATATAATTTTTCTTTTATAATTTTTATCTTAGCATTAACAAGAACTATTTTAATATTCTCTGGAGTTATTCTAATTCCTATCGAATAACAAAACTCTGAATTAAAAGAATACTCTCTTGCTTTTCTTCCAACTCCTTGACCTACCTTATTTTTTTCTATTATAATATTTTTTTTTAAAAAAATATCAACAACTCTTTTCACAGTCGGAAAACTCATATTTAAATTTTCAGAAATATCTGTTATTACAAAGTTTTGTTGTTGGGTAAAAATATATTTAAAAATTTTATTTTCATTACTTTCTTTTATAATTTTTTGATACATATAACTCACTCCTCTCTTTTATATAATTATATAACATTTTTTATTTTTTTCAAAATCTTGTTCTGAAATAATCGAAAAAATATATTTTTAAGACGTTTTATATATTTTTTAAATCTTATTATATATTTGAATATTTATATAAAAAATAGTATAACCTAATTATTAAAAGCACTTTAATAATCAAATGATTAATTTAGGGAGGTTTTAGACTATGATATTTAATCCTGTTATTTTATCAGTCCTTGTCATGATTATACTTTGCCTCTGCAAGCTGAATGTCATTTTTTCAATGCTCATTGCTGCTTTAGTGGCTGGAATTACTTCAGATTTAGGAATGACCAACACCATGAAAATTTTAATTTCTGGAATGGGTGGAAATGCTGAAACTGCACTTAGTTATATTTTATTAGGAACATTGGCAGTTGCTATCAATAGTACTGGAGTTGCTAATATTCTTTCAAATAAAATATCAAAAGTTGTACAAGGAAAAAAAGCTTATCTTTTATTACTTATCGCAAGTTTATCATGTTTTTCTCAAAATTTAATTCCTGTGCACATAGCTTTTATTCCAATTTTAATTCCACCTTTATTAAAATTGATGAACAAATTAAAAATAGATAGAAGAGCTATGGCTTGTTGTTTAACTTTTGGAGTTAAAACACCTTATGTAGTTTTACCAGTAGGATTTGGACTTATATTTCATACAATCGTAAAAGATCAAGTTTCATCAAATGGACATATTATTGAATTAAGAGATGTTTGGAAAGCAACTTGGTTATTGGGGGTTGCTATGTTGCTTGGATTATTAAGTGCTATATTTATAACATATAAAAAAGATAGACTTTATCAAGATTTACCTCTAAAAGGTATGACTATTGTTGAAAGTGAAAATATGGAAAAGAAACATTGGATTACTTTATTTGCAGCTTTTATTGCATTTGCAATCCAACTTTTTACTGGTTCTCTTCCTCTTGGAGCTCTTGCTGCTTTAACAGTTATGATAATTTTTAGAGTAGTAAAATGGAAAGACTTAGATAAAATGCTTAATGATGGATTCTTGATTATGGGAATAATTGCTTTCACTATGCTTATAGCAGCTGGTTATGGTAAAGTTATTAGAGAAACTGGTGCAATAGAAACTTTAGTAAATAGTGTTGTAGTTGTTAGTGGCGGTAATAAAATTATTACATCTCTAATAATGTTAATTGTAGGATTATTTATTACTATGGGAATAGGAACTTCATTTGGAACTGTTCCTATATTGGCTACTATTTATGTTCCACTTACTCTTAAAATGGGATATTCTACCCCTGCTATGATTATTTTAATAACAGCTGCTTCTATTATAGGTGATGCTGGTTCTCCCGCTTCTGACTCTACATTAGGTCCTACTTCTGGATTAAGTGCAGATGGGCAACATGACCATATTAGAGATACATGTATGGCTACTTTCATACATTTCTGCATACCTTTATTCTTAGCTGGTTTCATAGGAAGTTTAATTTTTTAAATAATTAATTTTTATAAAATTTAGGAGGAATACATATGGAAAAATTTATAATCGGAAATAAAAAAATAACTTTGGAAGATTTAATTAATGTAACAAGAAATGGTTATCAAGTAGAGATATCTGAGGAAGCATACAAAAAAGTTGATGAAGCTAGAGCACTAGTAGATAGATATGTTAAAGAGAAAAAAGTTTCTTATGGAATTACAACTGGATTTGGTAAATTTTCTGATACAGTCATTTCAGAAGAAGAAACTGGAATTTTACAGAGAAATTTAATAATGAGTCATTCATGTGGAGTAGGGAATCCAATCCCTCTAGATGCTGCTAGAGGAATTATGTTATTAAGAGTTGTAAATATGGCCAAAGGACATTCTGGAGTTAGAAGAATTATAATAGATACTTTAGTAGAAATGCTTAATAAAGGAGTAATTCCTTTTATACCAGAAAAAGGTTCTTTAGGAGCTTCTGGAGATTTAGCACCTCTTTCTCATATGGTTTTAGTAATGTTAGGTTTGGGAAAAGCTTTCTATAAAAATGAATTACTTTCTGGTAAAGAAGCTATGGATAAAGCTGGAATAAAAGTTATTGATGCTCTTTCTTCAAAAGAAGGATTAGCATTAATTAATGGAACACAAGTTATGACTTCAATTGGAGCTCATGTAACATACGATGCTATAAATCTTATGAAACACTTAGATTTAGCAGGTGCTTTAACATTAGAAACTCAAAATGGAATAACATGTGCATTTGATCCAAGAATACATGAAGTTAGAGGACATAAAGGACAAATAGATACAGCAGAAAATTATAGGAATATTCTTACAGAAAGTAAAAATACAACAAAACAAGGAGTTGTAAGAGTACAAGATCCTTATGTTTTAAGATGCATTCCTCAAATTCATGGTGCAAGTAAAGATGCATTAGAATATATAAAATATAAAGTGGAAACTGAAATGGATGCAGTAACTGATAACCCAATTATTTTCTGTGATACCGATGATGTTATTTCTGGTGGAAATTTTCATGGACAACCAATGGCTCTTCCATTTGATTTTTTAGGAATTGCTATTTCTGAAATGGCTAACGTTTCTGAAAGAAGAATCGAAAGATTAGTAAATCCTGCTCTAAATAATGGATTGCCAGCTTTCTTAGTTAAAAATGGTGGAGTTAATTCAGGATTTATGATTGTACAATACAGTGCAGCTTCATTAGTTTCTGAAAATAAAGTTTTAGCACACCCTGCATCTGTAGATTCAATTCCTTCTTCAGCAAATCAAGAAGATCACGTATCAATGGGAACAATTGCAGCAAGAAAAGCAGGGGAAATTCTAAAAAATACTAGAAATGTTATTGCAATGGAATTATTAGCAGCTTGTCAAGGTATAGATTTGAGAGAATCTCAGGATAAATTAGGAAAAGGAACTAAAAAGGTATATGAAGAAATTAGAAAAGTAGTTTCTTATTATGATAAAGATAGAGTAATGCATATAGATATAAATGCAATGGAAGAATTAATAAAATCAAATAAAATTGTTGAAGCAGTTGAAAAAGAAATAGGAAAATTAAATTAAAATATAAATAAGTGGAGGTAAAAAAATGAATAAGGAAATTTTTGAAGCAATGACAATTAAATTAACAACTGAGGATATCCCAGTAGTAATTCCAAAGATGGATCCTAAATTTAGAAGAGCACCTAAAAGAGTAGTTCATTTAGAAAAAGATGAGATTGAATTAGCTCTGAAAAATGCACTTAGATATATTCCTGAGGAATTTCATGAAAAATTAGCTCCTGAATTTTTAGATGAATTGATGGAACATGGAAGAATATATGGGTATAGATTTAGACCAGAAGGAAGAATATATGGAAAACCTATTAATGAATATAAAGGAAAATGTATAGAAGCTAAAGCTATGCAAGTAATGATAGATAACAATCTGGACTTTGATATTGCTCTTTATCCTTATGAATTAGTAACTTATGGAGAAACTGGACAAGTTTGTCAAAACTGGATGCAATATAGATTAATAAAAAAATATTTAGAAAATATGACTCAAGACCAAACTTTAGTAGTAGCTTCTGGACATCCAACTGGACTTTTTAGATCTAATCCTACAGCACCAAGAGCTATTATAACAAATGCTCTTATGGTTGGAGCTTTTGATGATTATGACAACTGGGCAAGAGCTGCTGCAATAGGTGTAGCTAACTATGGACAAATGACAGCTGGTGGTTGGATGTATATAGGACCTCAAGGAATAGTTCATGGTACATACTCTACTATCTTAAATGCTGCTAGACTTTTCTGCGGAGTACCTAATGATGGAGATTTAACTGGAAAACTATTTGTAACTTCTGGTTTAGGAGGAATGAGTGGTGCTCAAGGTAAGGCTACTGTTATAGCTAAAGGAGTAGGAATTGTAGCTGAAGTAGATATTTCTAGAATCCATACTAGATTAGAGCAAGGATGGATAGACAAGATAGCAAGAACTCCAGAAGAAGCATTCAATTTAGCTAAAGAAAAATTAGAAGCCAAAGTTCCATATGCAATTGCTTTCCATGGAAATATAGTTGAACTATTAGAATATGCTGACAAGAATGAAATTCATATAGACTTATTATCTGACCAAACTTCATGTCATGCTGTATATGATGGTGGATATTGTCCTGCTGGTATAACTTTTGAAGAGAGAACAAGACTTCTTGCTGAAGATAGAGAAACATTCAATAAATTAGTTAATGAAACTTTAAGAAGACACTATGAAGTTATTAAGAAATTAACTACTAAAGGAGTTTACTTCTTTGACTATGGAAACAGTTTCTTAAAATCATTATATGATATAGGAATAAAAGAAATTTCTAAAAATGGTAGGGATGATAAAGGTGGATTCATATTCCCTTCATATGTTGAAGATATTTTAGGACCTGAATTATTTGATTATGGATATGGACCATTTAGATGGGTATGTCTATCTGGAAAGAAAGAAGATTTACTTAAGACTGACCAAGCTGCTCTTGAATTAGTTGATCCTAATAGAAGATATCAAGATAGAGATAACTATATGTGGATTAAAGATGCAGATAAAAATGGACTTGTTGTTGGAACACAAGCAAGAATATTCTATCAAGATGCTATGAGTAGAACAAATGTAGCTTTAAAATTTAATGAGATGGTAAGAAATGGTGAGATTGGCCCTGTAATGTTAGGAAGAGACCATCATGACGTTTCTGGAACAGATTCTCCATTTAGAGAAACTTCAAATATAAAAGATGGAAGTAGTATAATGGCTGATATGGCTACTCAATGTTTTGCTGGAAATGCTGCTAGAGGAATGACTATGATAGCTCTTCATAATGGTGGTGGAGTAGGAATTGGTAAATCTATAAATGGTGGTTTTGGAATGGTACTTGATGGTAGCCATAGAGTAGATGAAATATTAAAACAAGCTATGCCTTGGGACGTTATGGGTGGTGTTGCAAGAAGAGCTTGGGCTAGAAATCCTCACTCTATTGAAACAGTAATAGAATACAACAACAATAATAAAGGAACTGACCATATAACTTTACCTTATATAACTAATGAAGATTTTATTAAAAAATTAGTTGAAGAAAAAGTTAAATAAAAATTTTAAGAAAAGCTAAGTGAAGATAGTTCTCTTTACTTAGCTTATACTTATATTTTAAATTAGGAGGATATATGAAAGCTGAATTAATAGTACATAATATAGGTACTTTAGTAATAGGTAAAGAATTACCGACAACTTCTAATTCTATGGAGAATATTGAAGTTATAGAAAATGCATATCTGACTATCTCTAATGGAAAAATTTTAGACTATGGAATTGGAGACATTCCTAAAAACTTAATAGATGATAACACTTTATTAGAAGATGTTCATGGTAAAATAGTAACTCCAGGTATTGTAGACTCTCATACACATTTAGTTCATTATGGTTCAAGAGAAAATGAATTACCTCTTAAAATAAAAGGTGTTCCATATCTTGAAATTTTGAGAAATGGTGGTGGAATACTAAGTACAGTAAGAGCTACAAGAAAAGCTACTAAAGAAGAGTTATTTCAAAAAGCTAAAGCTACCTTAGATAGAATGCTATGTTTTGGAGTAACTACTGTTGAAAGTAAAAGTGGTTATGGTTTAACATTAGAAGAAGAAATCAAACAACTTGAAGTCAATCAAGAATTAGATAATAGACATCCTATTGATATAGTTTCAACTTTTATGGGAGCTCATGCTATTCCAGAAGAACACAAATCTAATCCTAAAGAATATGTAAATGATATTTTAAAAATGTTACCTATTATAAAAGAAAAAAAGCTAGCTGAATTTTGTGATATTTTCTGTGAAGATGAAGTATTTTCAGTAGAGGATAGTAGAAAAATATTAACTGCAGCAAAAAAAGAAGGTTATCTTTTAAAAATACATGCTGATGAAATAGTATCTCTTGGAGGAGCAGAGCTTGCTGGCGAAATAGGAACTCTTTCTGCTGAGCATCTAATGGCTGTTAGTGATGAAGGAATAAAATCTTTAAAAGAAAATAATATAATTGCAAATATTCTTCCAGCTACTTCATTTAATTTAGGAAAAGCATATGCTCCAGTTAGAAAAATGATAAACGAGGGAGTTAGAGTAGCAATTTCTAGTGATTATAATCCTGGTTCTTGTCCTACTGAAAATATGCAATTAGTTATGCAAATATGTTCATCTCAATTAAAGTTAACTCCTTTAGAGATTTTTAAAGCTGTTACTTTAAATGCTGCTATGGCAGTAAATAGAGCTAATGAAATTGGAAGCTTAGAAAAAGGAAAAAAAGCTGATTTCGTTATATACAATACTCAAAATTTAAATTATATTTTCTATAATTTTGGAATAAATCATGTTCAAGATGTTTATAAAAATGGAAAATGTGTAGTTAAAAATCAAGAATTAATTTATTAACCTCAAATCATAATTCATCTAATAAGTGAGACTTAATGTCTCACTTATTACTTTTCTCTTCCCTCTCCAATTTAGAAAATATACACCCACAGTAATCCTGTCTATATAAATCATACTCCTTTGATATATTTACAGAACGTAAATATCTACTCTTCTTTTTAAAATCTCCATTTAAAAACTTAACTCCATATTTTTCTCCAAAGCTCTCTCCTAACTCATTTATCCATTGAGAGTTTTTCATAGGGCTGATGCTCAAAGCTGAAGTAAAGTAGTCAAAGCCTAGCTCCTTAGCTTTGATAGCAGTTTCTTCTAAACGAAATCCATAGCACTTATAGCATCTCTCCCCTCCCTCTTTAGCTTTTTCTAATCCTTTTACCTTTTCAAAAAATTCCTCTTTAGGATTGTATCTTCCCTCTATTACCTCTATATCATATCCTCTTCTTCTATGGTAATCTCTTTGCTCCTCTAATCTCTTTCTATACTCATCTTCAAAAGTTATATTCGGATTATAGAAAAATACTGTCAGTTGAAAGTATTGTAATAGATACTCTATCACAGCACAACTACAGGGAGCACAGCAAGAGTGAAGTAAAAGTTTAGGTTTTCTTCCCTCTTCTGCTATTTTTTTTATCTCCTTTTCCATTAACAAATCATAATTTTGTTTCAACTTTCTCCTCCTTTGGCATACAGTACCATTTAAATTCGCACTCTCCACACTTTTCCCCATACTCTCTTGGATTAAAATCTCCACTGATAAGTCTTTCAGCTACATAATCAAATCTTTTTATAGTTCTATCTATACTTTTTTCATCTAGCTCTATCTCTACTAGAGATTTTTCCTCTTCAATATAGTAAAGATACGCTTTTATCTCATCAAGGGTATATCTTTCCTTTAGAAGATATGTATATATCTCTAACTGTCTTTTATAGATTTCTACTCTATCTTTATCATAAGCCCCTGTTTTAAAGTCTATAAGCTCTACTCCATTAGAGGTTTTTCTCAATAAATCTAGTGTTCCCTCTATTATATAATCTTTTTCTACACTGTAGTTTTTTACCTCAGTAGATATTATACTCTCTAGATTATTTCTATCTAGGTATCTCTCTACCTCTAATTTTACTTTCTCTCTTATCTCCTCACTGAAATCAGTTCTCAAATTTTTCTCTAAAGAACTACCTATATTTTCTATTAACTCTTTTAAACTCTCTCTTTGAAAAATTCCAGATAAAAACTCCTTATGTATTCTCTCTATTACCTTATGCACAAAAATTCCATAGTAAGTTTTAGAATTACTTAGAGCTTTAAATTTAAAATCCTTAATAAATCTATATTTTAAAGGACAAAATTCATATAAAAGTATATGTCCTGTATATGATAATAACTCCTTATTTTCTGTAACTTTTAATGGCTCTACTTCTAAATTTTTTAACTGAAATCTCTCATCATCTACATATGGAATAGATTCATACACTGGTCTAAAAGTTCTAGATGGTAACTCATTTCTTCCTGAACGATTTTCTATACTTGTAAGTACTAAAAGATTTTGAGCACGAGAAAAAGCTGTGTAATAGATTCTCCAAAAATCAAAAATATTTTTTCTATCCCTTGGCTCATAATCATCTCCAAGCCTTAATAATTCCTCAAGGATATCCTCCTCTGTCTTTCCTCTCTCCACAGGAGAAGAGTCCAATGAACCTACTACTACAATTGGAAACTCCAATCCTTTAGCTTGATGGAAAGTAAGAAATGGGATAGCTCCCAGTGGAAACTCCTCTTTATTTTCATATTCATCTACTCTTTTTTGATATAGATTTTTCATATACACCATAAAGAAATATCTTATAACTTTTTCTATCTCCTCTTTAGATATATCTTCTACCTTAGACAATCTCTCAAATTTTTCCAATATCTCAGTAAAAACTCCTAGATTATATGTTTCTCTTCCCTCGTTTACCCCTTCACTCTCTAGTTTTATAAACTTTTTAAATGTCTCAAACTGTAATAGAGAGTAGAAAATCTTCCTTAAACTTGGAATAGTTATTACCTCTTCACTGGCATTGGCTTTTCTTCTTTCAACTAACCATTTATATAGCTCTTCATCATCTTGTATCACTTTTTTTAATTGAGTTAAACAATCTTTATAGTAATAAAATACTGACTGTCCTCTATTTTGTACCTCATCTAATACTAGATATTTACATTGAGGAAAATATACAAGAAGAGCTCCTATTGTAAGCTTTATCTCAATTCTATCAAAAAAATCTTTAGAACGTGGAGAGTATATTGGGATTCCACACTCTTCTAAATAGTTTTTTAACTCTTTTACATTAGGATTTTGCACACTTCTAAAAAGAAAAGCCACTTGACTATAATCAGATATTTTTTTAGTTGTATAGAGTTTTTTTATAAATTTATATATATTATCCTTCCAATGTTTCTCAGAATCTCCACCTATTCTTATAACTCCACTAGTTTTTGAAAACTCTTTATCCTCTGGAGCTACTATCTCTTTTTCATACCTAAACTCTCTCCAATTGATAAGCTTTATCCATCTATTGCAAAATCTTATAATATCCTCATGGGAACGATAGTTTATATCTAAGTTTATCTTTTTACATCTTCCCTTTTCAAATCTCTCTGGAAATCTTAAGATATTTCTAACTGTTGCCCCTCTAAATCTATATATTCCTTGGTCATCATCTCCCACTACACAGATATTCTCTTTTTTTGCTCCCAACATAAAAATTATCTTTTCTTGAATAGTATTAGTATCCTGATACTCATCTATCATTATATATTCTATTCTGTTTTGTAATTTTTCTAATACCTCTTCTCTATGAAGTATTCTATATAGCTCTCTTTGAATAGTAGTAAAATCCATCAAATTTTCCTCTACTAGCATCTCATGATATACCCTATGAGCCTCTTTTAAAAATAGGATTTTTCTATTTTCAGTTCTTATATTATCTAATCTTTTTCCCTCTTCATTTATCTTATTGAGCCACCATAGAATTTTTTTACTTCTCTCCCAACTATTTATCCCTGGAATATCTTTAAAAAAATCTCTATATCCCTCTATCTCACTAAATCTTTTTATTCTACTATATATAAAAAATTGTTGATCAATATCATCTAATACTCTATATCCATCTCTAAAAAAAGAGTACTCAATATTCTCATCTATCATTCTTAAAAATATAGAGTGAAGAGTTCCAATATACATCTCATTTACATTTATTTTCTCATTTCTCTCTTTTATTCTATCAGATATTCTTACTAATAACTCCCTAGCTGATTTTTCTGTAAAAGTTGAAAGAAAAATATTTTCTGGCTTCACTTTTTTCTCTACTAAAAGATATATAGCCCTTTCTACTAATGTTCTAGTTTTACCAGAACCTGGTCCAGAAATCAAAAGTAATGGTCCCTCTGTGCTCCTTACTGCCTCATACTGTTTCTCATTTAATTCCATCTCTTCCCTCCTTTTCTTTTCAAATAAATTATATCATATCTAATTATTTTTCCCACTGAAATTTTTTCCAAATATTTGTTAAATTATACTTGAATTTTTTTGAAAAAAAGGTTATTATCAAATTAAGTGGATAAAATTATTTGGGGTGAGTAGATGAAAGTTTTACATAGACTTTTATTACATTGGATTTATATGTTATGTTTTTTTGGGGGATTTATTAATACAGTTAGTATTGTTAAATACTCCTATACTGTTTCACACTTTACTGGACACGTATCTAAGGTGGCTATTAATATCGGGCAAGGAAATCTTTCAGAGGTTTTTAAAATTCTCTCTATTATTATAGCTTTTGCTCTTGGTTCTACTATCTCTGGTTTTCTTGTTGATGGTAGAGAGTTTAACCTAAAAAGAAGATATGGATATTCTATGCTTATTTTAGGTGTTGGACTTCTTATTTTATACACTACTGTAAAAGATACTTGGCTATTTTTTTACTACCTACCTTTTATGATAGGAGTACAAAATGGACTTTTTATCTCTTATAAGGGAGTTGTTGTAAGAACTAGCCATATCAGTGGAAATATTACAGATGCTGGAGTATATCTTGGACACTGTCTAAAAGGAAAAATACAAGATAAATGGAAAGTTTATTTCTGTTTATTTAGTGTTCTAGCTTTTTTAGTTGGTGGTTTCTGTGGAGTAGAGCTTTATTTCCTTTTTAAAGATGGTGTTTTTATAATAGCAGGTATTGGTTATTTAACTATCGCTTTTATATATTTCTCTTTAAGACATAGATATAGACACGTTCTTCATCTTACTGATGAACATTATCATTTTCAATAAGGAAAAATGGACTGTTGCAAAAAAATTGCCTCAGTCCACTTTTTTATTTCATCATATTATAGATTTCATCAATATCTAAATTCTCTCTTAAAAGTTTAGCTAATCTATCATACTCTCTTTCCTTAAACTCTGTAAATGAAAAGCTCTCTTCTAAAGGTTCTAATCCCTTTTTTACTCTCACATTATTTAAAAATCTTCTTGTAAATTTCTCATTATCAAAAATTCCGTGGATATATGTAGCAAAGAGATTCTCCTTAGCAGTAAAGATAAACTCATCTCCTTCCACAAGATTTTTTTCATCTCCTACTGTAACTCCTTGATGAATCTCATAACCTTTTACTTTTATATCTTCACAACCTTCAATTATTGTCCCAGAAAGATTAGATAAAATACTCTTTTCACTCTGCTTAGTACATTTGATTTTCTCCATAGTTGTTATCATATCTAAAAATCCAAATCCCTCAGTAAATTTTTTATCCCCCTCTATGTGATGAGGGTCTAATATCTCTCTTCCTAGCATCTGAAATCCACCACATATTCCAACTACAGTAGTTCCTTTTTTATATAGCTCTTTTATCTTTTCATAGATTCCATTACTTTTTAACTTCTCTAAATCTGATATGGTACTTTTACTTCCAGGTAAAATAATTATATCCTCATCTACCAATTCCTCTTTAGAAAAAACATAGTTTATAGCTACATCAGAATAATGGTTTAGAGCATCAAAATCTGTATAGTTAGACATTTTCTCTGTTCTGATTATACTTATTTTTATCTCTCCATCTTTTTTAGTATGCTCATTTATCTTTTTAGCTAGGGTATCTTCCTCTTCTATCTCCAATTTTTCATAGGGTACAACTCCTAAAAACTTTATATCTAAGCCCTCTGCTTTTAATCTCTCCATAAGCATATCTATTCCAGGTTTTAATATTTCAATATCTCCTCTAAACTTATTGATAATCAATCCCTTTATTCTATCTCTATCTTTTTTATCTAAAAGAGCAATAGTTCCATATAAAGAGGCAAATACCCCTCCAATCTCTATATTTCCTACCAATATCACTGGAGCATCTACCAATTCTGCCATTCCCATATTTACACAGTCGTACTCTCTAAGATTTATCTCTGCAGGGCTTCCTCCTCCCTCTAATACTCCTATATCAAAATTTTCCTCTATCTTTTTATAGTTTCTTAAAGCTACCTCTTTCCATAGTTTTGAGTTAGCAAAATAATCCTTAGCTCCCGTATTACTTATAGGTTTTCCCTCTATTATCACTTGTGAATTATTATCAGAGTTAGGTTTTAAAAGTATGGGATTCATAAAAGCTCTAGGTATCTCTTTACTAGCCTCTGCCTGTACTACCTGTGCTCTTCCCATCTCAAGCCCCTCTATGTCCACAAAAGAATTAAGTGCCATATTTTGAGATTTAAAAGGGGAAACTCTATATCCATCTTGAGCAAATATTCTACACAATCCAGCTGTAATTATACTTTTTCCTACTGATGAACCTGTTCCCTGTATCATAATCTTTTTATGCATATGACCTCCACTAATCTTCAAAACCTCTTACCACTCTATTTAAATGTAAAAGCTCCTCTTTTATATTTCTGTGATGTAATTTCTTTATATCTACCCCTCCAAATTTAAACATCCATTGCAACCATATCCCCATTACAAGAGCTGTTACAATAGTTCCTATCCCTAATTTTCCTCCAAGCAACCACCCTATTACAAAGGCTATTATTTCTATCCCATTCTTTATTACACTTACTGGCTTATTAAATCTTTTAGTTAGTACCTGCATAAATCCATCTCTTGGACCACAACCCATACCCTGTGTCATATAGAGATATGTTCCATAACTATAAAAGAAAATTCCCACTAATAACTCTATTATTCTAGCAAATAAATTTTGAAATATAGGTATGAAATCTAAAAATATTATTAAGTCCATAAAAAGCCCTATGAATATGAAGTTTAGAACTGTTCCTACCCCTATTGGCTGTCCTAAAAATATATCCATCAAAACAATTATTACTCCTAAACTAATACTAGCTTGCCCTATAGTTATCTCTGTTACTTTAGATACTCCTTGATGTAATACATCCCAAGGTGCTAATCCCAAATTAGATTTTAGAATTGTAACACAACCTAAGGAACATATAAAAAGTCCTACAAATAATTTTAAAAATCTGATACTCTCTTTTTTCAAAAAACTCTCCTCCTGATACTTTTACTTTTATAAAAATATCTTACTATAAACTCCTTTTTTTTTCTAGCTTTTTCTATTTTAAAAAAATTTTTATAAAAAAACACTTGCAATTTTTTCAATTTAGTATTATACTTCTTTACAAGAAATAAGATTTAAAAAAAGGAGGTTCAAAGATATGATGATGTCACTTAGCATAATACTTTTTGTCATATGTATAATACTGCTCATAATAATATCTATGAGTTCAATTTCATATACAAAAAATTATGTTAGGGGAAAGTTTATTCAATTCTTTGAATCAAATTCTTATATATCTAGCTCTAAAGTTTTATAGCTTTTTTAAGCTAACTTTAATTTAGAGTGTAAATATATTTATTAATTTGTTATAAACAGCCTAACAGGGCTGTTTTTTTTTATACCAATAAAAATCAGGAGGAAATCATTATGAAAAATTTTAAAAACTATTCGCTACTCTGTTTATCACAAAAAGGATTTAAAGGAGATAATAAAAATATTGTGATAAAAACAAGGGAGTGTTGGAGATGGAAAATAAAAGAGTGAAACAAATTATAGCTGGAGCTGTTATTATTGGAGCAGTATTATTTATGGGAATGAAATCTTCTAAAGAGGAGAAAAAAATAGAAAATCGTGGGGAGACGATTTTAGAAAATAAAGATAGAGTAACTATTGCTGTAAAAGCTGATGCAAAAACATTAGATCCACAAAGAACAATAGATACTTCATCAAATAAACCAATACAGATGATGTTCAATGGACTTTTAGTATTTGATAAAGATTTAAATATTCAACCTTGCTTAGCTGAATCTTGGGAGAATGTTGATGATTGCAATGTTATCTTCCATTTAAGAAAGGGAGTAAAATTCCACAATGGAGATGAGATGACTGCAGAAGATGTGAAATTTACTTTAGATAGAGCTAGAAAATCTAATCAAACTGGATATCTATTTGCACCTATAACAGAGGTATCAGTAGTTGACAAATATACAGTAAAAGTTACTACTGATAAACCTTTTGGACCTCTTATGACAAACTTAGCTCAAACTCAAGCTTCTATTGTTTGTAAAAGAGCCGTAGAAGAGGTGGGAGAGGAAAACTTTTTCAAATCTCCTGTGGGAACTGGACAATATAAATTTAAAGATTGGATACCTGGAGATAGAATCGTTATGGAAGCTTTTGATAACTCATTCCAAGGAAAACCTCAAGTGAGAGAGATTACTTTAAGAATAATCACAGAAGTTAGCAATAGAATGATCGCTTTGGAAACTGGTGAAGCTGATATAGCATTTGATATTGGAATTATGGATAAAGAAGCTGTTAAGAACAATGATGAGATGGAATTTTTAGAAATCTCTTCACCTTCATCATTATACTTAGGATTTGACCAAACTAATCCAATATTTACAGACAAGAGAGTAAGAGAGGCTATAGCATATGCTGTTGACAAGGATATCTTAGTCAATACAGTATTTCAAGGTTCTGCTGTAGTAGCTGATTCACCTATGCCTAGTTCATGTGTAGACCACATCACTCCTGCTAAGCAATATTCTCAAAATATAGAGAAAGCTAAACAATTATTAGCTGAAGCTGGATACCCAAATGGATTTGATATAGAGTTATGGGTTAATGATGATGGAGCTAGAGTTGATATGTGTGTTATTATGCAAGAACAATTGAGAAATATTGGAATCAATGCTGAGATAAAAATTTGGGAATGGGGAGCTTATGTAACTAGAACTGCTCAACCTAAAAAACAATTATACTTATTATCTTGGAACTCTACAAGTGATGGAGATGCTGCTTTATATGCTTTATTCCACTCTTCACAAAAAGGTTTATCAGGAAATAGAAGCTACTTTGAAAATACAGATGTAGATAAAGCTTTAGACACTGGTAGATATTCTGTTGATAAAACTGTAAGAAGTGAAGCTTATGCTCAAGCTCAAAATATTTTACAAGAAGAGTTACCTCACTACACTTTAGTTTACCCAATGTTAAATGTAGCAGTTAGAAAAAATGTTAAAAATGTAGTTTTTCGTAATGATGGATATATTGATATAAGAAATATGTATGCAGTAAAAGAGAATTAATTGGAGGTTATAGTTTATGAAAACAATGGAGTTAGCTAAAAAATATCACGATTATGTAATATCTATGAGAAGAGAGTTTCATCAAAATCCAGAAGCAAGTATGGAAGAATACAACACTTCTAAAAGAATAAAAGAGGAACTAGAAAAAATGGGAGTAGAGTATAGAGGAATAGCTGGAACAGGAGTAATAGCTACAATAAAAGGTGCTCATCCTGGAAAATGTACAGCTCTAAGGGGAGATATAGATGCTCTTGCTGTTGTAGAGGAAACTGGAAAAGATTATGCTTCTAAAAATCCTGGACTAATGCATGCTTGTGGACATGATACTCATGCTGCTATGCTACTTGGAGCTGTAAAAGTTCTTAATGAAATGAAAGATGAGATATATGGAACTGTGAAATTCTTCTTCCAACCTGGAGAAGAGGTGGGAAAGGGAGCTAGAAAAATGGTAGAAGAGGGAGCACTTGAAGGTGTAGATTCAGCTATGGGAATCCATATAGCTTCTATGCTACCTGTTGGAACTATCAATGCTGAAGCTGGTCCTAGAATGGCAGCAGCTGATAAGTTTAAAATAACTATAACTGGAAAAGGTGGACATGGTTCTGCTCCTCACCAATGTGTAGATGCTGTTGTAGTAGGAGGGGCTACTATTATGAATCTTCAAAGTATAGTAAGCAGAGAACTTACACCTCTTCAACCAGCTGTTGTTACAATAGGTTCTATACACTCAGGAACTAGATTTAATGTTATAGCTCCTACCGCTGTATTAGAAGGAACAGTTAGATATTATGACCCTGAATATTTTAAAACTATATCTGCTGCTATTGAAAGAATAGCAAAATGTACAGCTGAAGCATATAGAGCTGAAGCTGTGGTAGAATATGAAAATGCTGTAAAACCTACTATTAATGATGAAGAGTGTGCTAAGCTTGCTCAAGAAACAGCAGCTAAAATAGTAGGAGCTGAAAAAGTTGTAATGGTAGGACCTGAAACTGGTGGAGAGGATTTCTCAGAATTTTCTTCAATAGTTCCTGGAGTAATGACAAAACTTGGAGCTGGAAATCCAGAAAAAGGTGCATGTTATCCTCATCACCATGGAAAATTTGAAGTTGATGAAGATGCTTTTGTATATGGGGTAGCATATTATTCTCAATATGCTCTAGATTATCTGAATAAAAATAAGACTCTATAAGAGTATTGATTAAAGGAGATGTGATTGATTATGAATAAAAAATTATTTTTACTACTCTTTGTAGTTGTTATGGGAGTTGCTGGTTATCTTAAATTTTCTGCTAATGATGTAAAAGCTCAAGAGCTAAAGAAAAATAAAATATCTATAGCTATGAAAGCTGATCCTAAAACTTTAGACCCTCAAAAAAGTATAGACACTATGTCTAACAAATCAATCACATTAATATATGATACTCTTTTAGATTTGGATGAAAACTTAAATCTTAAGCCAAATTTGGCTGAGTCTTGGGAAAGATTAGATGATTGTAATGTTGTTTTTCATTTGAAAAAAGGTGTAAAATTCCATAATGGAGAGGAGTTAAAAGCTGAAGATGTAAAATTTACATTAGAAAGAGCTGCCTCTTCTCCACAAACTCTTTATCTATTTAAACCTATCACTAAAGTTACAGTTATTGATGATTATACAGTTCAAGTTACCACTGACAAACCTTTTGGTGCTTTACTTAATAATCTAGCTGCTGTTCAAGGTGGTATTGTTTCTAAAAAAGCTGTACTTAAGTATGGAGATGATTATGTAAATCATCCTGTTGGAACTGGACAATATAAATTAAAAGAATGGTTACCTGGAAATAGAATTGTTTTTGAAGGATTTAAAGATGCATATCAAGGTGCTCCTAATTTTGAAGAATTAACTTATCTTACAATTCCAGAAGTGAGTAATAGAATGATTGCTCTTGAAACTGGAGAGGTAGATGTAGCTTTTGATATTGGAATTATGGACAAAGAAACTATCGAAAATAGTAACAACCTAGAACTTGTTGAGGTTGAATCTCCCGCTTTACTATACTTAGGCTTTGACCAAACTAATCCCATCTACCAAAATAAAAAATTAAGAGAGGCTATTGCTTATGCTATTGATAATCAAACTTTTGTAGATGTTGTTTTTAGAGGTTCTGCTGTAGCTGGAGATTCTCCTCTACCTAAAGCAAGTCCTGCTTATAATGGAAATGTAAAAAAATATAATCAAGATATAGAAAAAGCTAAAAAACTTTTAGCTGAAGCTGGATATCCTAATGGATTAGATATTGAATTATGGTGTATGGATGATGGACCTAGAGTAGATATGTGTGTTATCATTCAAGACCAGCTTAAAAAAATTGGTATTAATGTAGAGATTAAAATCTTTGAATTTGGTGCTTATGTTTCTAAAACAGCTCTACCTAATAAAGAGTTATACTTCCTATCTTGGAATTCTTCTGGTGATGGAGATGTTGCCCTATATCCACTATTTCACTCATCTCAACATGGAGCTCCTGGAAATAGAAGTTTTTACTCTAATAAAAAAGTAGATGAATTATTAGATAAAGCTAGAGTTTCTGTTAACGAAGAAGAAAGAACTACTCTATATAAAGAAGTTCAAAATATTTTACAAGAGGATTTAGCTATTTATCCATTAGCCTATCCAAAAATTAATTTAGCTAAAAACAAAAATTTAACTGGACTTGTATTTAAGAAAAATGGAGACATTGATCTTACAAATTTAGATTTCAATCAAAAATAATGAAAGAGACTATTGTAACTTTAAATAATTTCAAACTTTAAAATTGACTAAGGAGCTTTTTTATCTCCTTAGCTTTTTTTATAAAAACTATCAAGTATTTAAAATTTTTTCAAATTTTCAATATAATACATCTATAACAAATTAATTGAATAAAAGCTAAGAATTTGAACTGTGTTTTAACCCATATTCTACAAATTTAGATATTAAATTTTGAACCTTATTCCATTCTTCGTTTTTTTCCCATTTTAATGATTTGTTAATTGAAAAACTTCCATAAAAGATAAAAAGAAATAACTTTTCAGCCTCATATTCTGTTAAATTATAATTTTTCATAAATTTTTTTATACTGTCTTTTTTTGCATAGTTATATAATCTACTAGCAATATAATTAGATAGATAAAAATCATTAAAGAGTACTTGATATTTTGAAGTTATTGATTTTTGACATAGTGGTTCTTTGTCCGATTCATTTAAATTTTTATTATTAATATTATCTGTTAGTTCTAAAGCGTCATCTAAAACTTCTATTAAAACTTGATTAAGATTATTATAGTGTAAATAAAATGTTGCTCTTGCTATTTTAGCTTTTTTACAAATTATTGAAATATTCAATTTTTCATAAGATATATTTTCTAATAATTCTAAAAACGTATCTTTAATTAATCTACAAGTATACTTAGCTCTTATATCATCTTTTCTTTTTTTCATTTTTACCTCAAAAATATTTACATATTTTAAAATATGTAAATAAAAATACATTTTTTTAATAATTGTAATTGTAGAAATTTTATATTTAAGATTATAATATATTTATAGACAACATGTCAATTAATTTAAAAATTAAAAAAGGAGAAAATTTGATGAAGTTAAAAAAAATAGGAACACAAATACAGCAAATTCGTAATGCAACTATAAAATTAAGCTATGGAGGCTACATCTTTCTTATTGATCCATGGCTTGCTCCTAAAGGTGCAACAGGAAGTTTATTAGAATTAAATAAAGGAGAGTTTAAGGTAAAAGAATTAGTAAAAGAAAGTATAAGAATGCCAATATGTGATTTACCTTTTTCCACTACTGAAATTTTAGAAGATGTAGATTTTTATATTGTAACACATTTACATCCAGATCACTTTGATATGGATAATTATAATGAAGTATTAGATAGAAATATTCCTATTTTTATTCAAAATAATGCAGAAGCTGATTTTATAAAAAATTTAGGATTTAAAGATATTAAGATATTACAAGAAAATGGAAGTTCTTTAGGAAAAATAAAACTCACTAGAGTAGAAGCTTTACATGGTTCCCTAACTCCGTGTGGTCCAGCTAGCGGTCTTATTTTTGAAGCTGAAAGAGAACCCACAATATATTTTGCTGGGGATACAATTATGTATGATGGAGTAAAATCTGTAATAGAGAAATTTAAACCAGATATAATAATTTTAAATGTTGGTGATGCTTTTTTTATTAAATATGGCCATTTAATAATGGATGAAGAAGCAATTGATATCATTCATAAATTAGCTCCAAATGCAAAAATAATTGCTTCTCATTTAGATAACGTTGCTCATGCTTATCTTACAAGAAATATATTATTATATAAATTAATCCAAAAAGGAATTGAGCAAGAAATTCTTATTCCAAATGATGGACAGATTTATGATTTTTAACTAAAATCTCTTTATAAGGAACTGCTGTAATTTTAATACCACTTCAGGATTTAATTTCATTTTTTCTTATTTTTAAAATTTTGTTATTATCTTAAAATTTGAATTATCTAATTCAAAGAAAGAAAAGTAAAAAAAGCTCTATTTCATTTATCAAAGATCTTTTTAAAAGATAAGAATATCTAATAATAAAAAGATTCATATTTTTTATAAAAAGAAAAAGATGGAGTATAAATCAATAATTTTTAGTCATCATTTTATACTCCATCTATATCATTACTTATCAGTATATCCTTCAATTATATTTGTTAAGTGATCTCCTACTCTTCTATAGAAGTTTATTATATCCATAAAATTAGTAGTAGACATTGTAGTAGCTGCTTCCTTTATTCCATAATCCATATAGTTTTTCTTAGCATCTTTATATAAAGCTGTAACTTCTTTAGCATCTACAACACACTCTTTTATTAAGATAGGATTTTTCTCTTGATATCCTCTATCTATATTTCTAAAAAATTCATTAGTTTTTTCATGAAGAGCTAATACTACTTTCATCTCTTGCTCTGTTAAAGATATTACATTATCCTGTAATTTCTTTAAACTGTTAGTAATTCTCATTAAATAGTCACTTACTGTTTCATATTCATCAGATACAATTAAGTTATTTCTAATATCTCTTCTTAAACTATCATTGATATCCTTATTATTTAAGATTACAAAGTTTGCATCTGTTATCTCTTTTTGATATAGGTCTAAGTCATCCTCTATTTTTCTAAGTTCTTTTACTTTCTCATCAGTTAAAAATTGTGGACTTCTATACACATTTTTTACTTCATCAAACATTATTTGAATCATTTTACCCATATTTCCAACTTCTATTTTTGTTTGTTCTACAACAACACCAGAAGTTTTTAACATTAATTCATCAATTTGTGTAATTTTTTCATTTACTTTTCCATCATCTTTTACAACTTTACATAGAAAATCTGCAAGATATCCAATAAACGGAGTAAATATAATAACATTTGATACGTTGAATACTGTATGAGCTGTAGCTATTGCAACTGTTATATTTTCATCATGATTTCCAAATAACCCTAAAAATTTTAAATAAAATGGAAATATTGATGTTACCCAAATAACTCCAAATGTATTTATAATTGTGTGTGCATAAGCTGCTCTTTTAGCATTTACATTTGCCTTTAGTGTAGCAAGTATTGCTGTTATAGTAGTTCCAACATTTTCTCCTAAAACCAATGCTACTGCTGTTTCATAAGTAATTAACCCTTGTATAGCTAAGGTAATTGTTATACCTAATGTAGCAGAAGATGATTGTACAACTGCTGTAACTAATGCTCCTACTGCTGCTGCCTTTAATACTCCAAAATATGTATCAGCTGAAAACATATGGAATAATTTCACAAATTCTGGCATACTTCTTACTGGCTTTAATCCACCACTCATAAGTTCTAGTCCAAAGAAAATCATTCCTAATCCCATTATTGTTAAAGCTCTTGTCTTAGCTTTATCTCCCTTTAAGAACATATGAGCTATAGCTGCTGCTCCTACTATAGGAAGTCCATACTTTCCTATATTCAGTGCTAGAATCCATCCTGTTATAGTAGTTCCAATATTAGCTCCAAAAATTACTCCTAATGCTTGCTTTAAAGTAAGTAATGAAGCATTAACAAATCCTATTGTCATTACTGTACTAACAGATGATGATTGTACTAGCATTGTAACAAACATACCCATTAATATGGCTACTACTCTATTAGTAGTTAAAACAGCCAAAAATCTTTTTAACCTCTTCCCTGCTAATTTTTGCATTCCAGAAGACATATTATCCATTCCATATAGGAAAATTCCAAGTCCTCCAAGAACCTTAAAAATTATTTCCAGATACATTTTACCTCCTAAAATAAATAAGAATTATAAAACTTTTCTCTAAAAGTATCAAATTTTAAAATCTTTTGAGAAAAAAGACGTGACATTTTATTATATTATCTTATTTAGGAAAATTCAAGTTTTTAAAAATAAAAAAGATTTTTTTTATTTTTTTTTAATTTTTTTGTATATTTTTTTCATTTTTAGAACATTTACGTAAGATTATATTACTTTTTTAATTCTTTTAAAGTTTTTTCTAAAGCTCTTAATGTATAATCTATTCTAAAATAACGAGCATTTTCCCCCATATGTCCTATTCTTAAAACTTTATCAGCTAAATATCCATATGATTTTCCTAACATTACCTCATGATTTTCTAACATATGAGTATATACCTCTTCTAAATCATATCCCTCTGGTAGACAAAAAGCTGTAATAGTAGGAGAGTATCCTCCTTTTAGATATAATTCTAATCCTAAATCCATAAGTCTTGTTCTAGTATATTCTGCTGCTGCATAATGTCTTTCAATTACTTTATCTAATCCCTCTTCAAACATATTATCTATTGCTACACCTAAAGCAACTATTGCTGTCATTGGCATAGTATATGGAAAGAATTTTTTCTCCACACAATTTCTCCAAAGTGAAAGATTACAATAAAAAGATGGAATAGGTGTTTCTCTATTTTCTATAACTTTCCAAGCATCCTCGCTTATTGTCATTATTGTAAGACCAGTAGCTGCTGAAAAAACTTTTTGTGAAGCTCCTAGTGCAATATCAATTCCCCATTCATCAACTTTTAATTCTGTTCCTCCAACAGATGAAACAGCATCTACCACTGTCATTATCCCCATAGATTTTAAAGTTTTACATATATCTTTTACATTGTTTAAAACACCAGATGGAGTATCACAATGTACAACAGTGGCATATTTAAATCCCACATCTTTATTTTGCTCTAAAAATACTCTTAACTTATCAGTGTTTATTTTATTGTCCACTTCACTTTCAAAAAGCGTAACCTCTCCACCATAAGTTTCTACTAACTCTTTAAATCCAGCTCCATATATTCCATTAGAAATTACTAAAACTTTATCTCCCTTTTCTGTAAGTGATGCACAAGCACTGTCAAGTCCTAGCATTCCTTCCCCTGCCATTATTATAGTTTGAGCTTTCTTTGCTCCAAAAATCTTTCCTATTTTTTTACAAAGTTGTCCATAAAACTCAAAAAATTTAGGGTCAAAGTCTGAATTTCCGTAGTAATCCCCTCTTGCATGTAGTACATTTTCCCTAACCATAGTTGGTCCAGGTGTCATCATAAGATAATTAGCTCTTTTCAAAAAGCCCACCTCCAAATTTTTACTTTAAAAAGAGTATGAAATACTACATACTCTTCTTATTTTAATATTATATATTATATCACATTTTGAACGATTTTCAATTTTTTACTTCAAATATAATTCAAACCAATTTGTCATCTCTTCTAATCTTTTTACTCTATGTCTTGGTTTTCCACTTCTTGATAACTCATGATTTTCTCCTCTAAACATACATAATCTAGCTGGGACCCCATGATATTTTAGTGAAGTAAACATTTGTATTCCCTCTGTCAACCAACATCTATAATCTTCTTCTGAATGAATAAACAAAGTTGGAGTTTTTACCTTATCTGCATATTTCATAGGGGAGTGCCACCATAATTTTTCTGGATTCTCCCATGGACTAGAAGCATTTTGATCTACATTAAAATAATATCCTATATCAGTAGTTCCAAATTTAGAGAACCAGTTTGCTATGCTTCTTTGAGATGCTGCACAAGCAAATCTGTCAGTATGCCCTATTATCCAGTTAGTCATAAATCCACCATACGAACCACCTGTTACTCCTACTCTTGATCTATCTATTGGATAAGCCTTTAATACTTCATCTGTAAACTTCATTAAATCATCATAGTCCACAGTTCCATATTTTCCTCTAATATCTGCAAACTCATTTCCTCTTCCATCTCCACCACGTGGATTACAGAAAAATACAAAATATCCCATGTTTGCCCAAACTTGCATCTCATGATAGAATACATCTCCATACACTGTTTTTGGCCCTCCATGGATATCTAAAATTGCTGGATATTCTTTTCCCTCTTCATAATCTGTAGGTTTTAATACCCATCCCTCTATTTCTATTCCATCATTTACAATATCGAATTTTTCTGGAATAGATAATTTTTTACTCTCTATTATATTCTCATTAAATTTAGTAAGTTGTATTTCTTCTTCATCTTTTAATAAATATAGCTCTTGAAGTCTTAAACCTCTAAGTCCAATAAAATAGATATCATCTCCAGCTATTGCATATGTATCTACTGAACCATTAGCCTTAGTTAAAACTCTTTCCTCTCCATTTATATCTAGTGTATTTAAGAAAGCATCATGCATAACAGTTGTTAAGAAATAAAGCTTATTCCCTTTTACTCTAAAGCTTTTTCCTCCACCGTATCTACAATCAGAACCTACTGTATTTATCATCCAAGTATCATGCTCTTTAAATAATTCAACTTTTCCATCTCTTATTATATAAAAGTTAGGATTTTGATTTAATCCATATTTTAAAGTATCATTTAATCCACAAAGTATTCCATCTCCAAAAAACTCTGCAAAACTAACTCTATAATCTTCACTTGGGAGTACTAACTTCTCCTCTTTAGTAGCTATATCGTATGTATATATTGCCTCTCTTTGCTCCTGCTTATCTTTAAATCTATTTACTACATATAATACTACTCCATCTTTATATGAATAATAAGTTACATTTGAAATACTATCTGATACTGGTGTTATCTCTTCAGTTGCTCTATTATAGATATATAATCTATTTCTCTTTTTATTAGTAAATCCTCCACCATTGCTCCAGAAAGGAATCTCATCTAAAATCTCATAATCCTTATCCTCTTTTATTTTTTTTGTAGCTTCTGCTCTAGCCTCTCCTGTTAATTCATTTAGATTTACTCCATAATTATCATATTTAGCTGTAAGTATGAAGTTATCTCCATCTATTTTTTTTATAGATGTTACAATAAGAGGTACTCTCATATACTCTTGAGCCTCTCCTCCATTTATATCAATAGAGTAGTAACAAGTCCATTTTTCTCCCTCTTCAACTTTTACTTTTAATTTTTTATCTCTCATACTTGGGAAAAGAATCTTTGTTTCATCTAACCATAAAAAACTTCTTTCCTCATTCATTCCTGTAAGTCTGAAATATTTTTTTGTTTCATTATTCATTACCCAGATATTAGATTTATAGTCATTGTCATCATAATCTCCTCGATGAACTATAAATGCAGTATTTTTTTTATCTGGTGAAACCTCTATACTTGATAAATAATTGTAATCTAAAAAATCTCTTAACTTTAAGTTTTCCATGCTGCTCCTCCCTTTGATATTTTATTACCATATGTATATTTTACAAAATTTATAAAAAAAAATCTATTTTTTTCAAAAAAAGATATTAAAAAAATAATTTTATATGTATAATATATATTATAAATATTTTTAAGGTGAGTAATAATGAATAAAGAGATTAGAGAACAGATTAAAAATTCAAAAAGAATTGTAATAAAAGTAGGAACTTCTACTCTTACATACCCCAATGGAAACTTAAATTTTAACTTGATGAATAGACTAGCTTGGATATTAGCTGATTTAAGAAACCAAGGAAGAGATGTTATTCTTGTAACTTCTGGAGCTATTGGAGTGGGGTCAAAAAGCTTAAACTTTGAAAAAAGACCTACTCTTACTAGAGAGAAACAAGCAGCTGCTGCAGTAGGACAAGCTGAACTTATGCATATCTATAAAAACTTTATGGGAGAATATAATCAAAGAGTTGCTCAAATCCTTCTTACTAAAGATGATTTCAAAGAGGGAGAGAGAAAAACTAATACTAATAATACTTTAGAAACTCTACTTGATTTTGGAGTTATTCCTATTATCAACGCCAACGATACTATATCTACTTTTGAAATAGAGTTCAGTGACAACGATAGATTATCAGCAAGTGTTGCTTCTCTTTTAAAAGCTGACTTATTAGTAATCCTTACAGATATAGATGCTCTATATGATGCTAATCCTAAGACACACCCTGAAGCAAAAAGAATCCCTTATGTAGAAAAGGTAACTGATGAGATACTTGCTATGGGTGGAGAAAAAGGAAGTGAGTTTAGTGTAGGTGGAATGGAAACTAAACTTCTAGCTGCTAGAGAGTGTTATGCTGGTGGAGTAATGATGGCTATATTAGATGGTTCTAACCCTTCATTTATTGAGGAACTTATCAATGGAGAAGATATTGGAACTATCTTTGGAAATGGAAAATAGGAGGAAATTATGGAATATATTGAAAAACTTGGTACTGCTGCTAAGGAAGCAGAGATACAGATAGCTCAACTATCTACAAAGGTAAAAAATGAAATACTTTTAAAATCTGCTCAAGCACTTTTAGATAACTGTAATAATATTTTAGAAATCAATAAAAAAGATGTAGAGAATGCTATCAATTCTGGTGTAAAGAAAGCTTTTATTGATAGACTTACTCTTACAGAGAAAAGAATAGAGGATATGGCAGATGGGCTTAGACAAATTGCCTCATTAAATGACCCAGTTGGAGAGTTTACATATGGTAAAACTCTACCTAATGGACTAATCATTCAACAAAAAAGAGTTCCATTAGGAGTGGTAGCTATCATATTTGAATCTCGTCCTAATGTTACAGCTGATGCTTTTGGACTTTGCTTAAAAAGTGGAAACGCTGTTATCTTAAGAGGTGGAAAAGAGGCTATAAACACTAACATAGCTATTGTAAAAGTTTTTAAAGAGGTTTTAAAAGAGTGTGGTATCAATGAAAATGCTGTACAAATTTTAGAGGATACTAGCCACGATACTGCTAATAAATTAATGAAAGCTCATCAATATATAGATGTATTAATTCCTAGAGGAAGTGCTAGACTTATCAATACAGTTATAGAAAATTCTACTATCCCTTGTATTCAGACAGGAATAGGAAACTGTCATATATTTGTAGATGAGAGTGGTGATATCCCTAAGGCCATCAATATTATCATCAATGCTAAAACTCAAAGACCTGGAGTTTGTAACGCAGTAGAAACTCTTCTTATCCATAAAAATTGTGCTAAAGATATTCTACCTCAACTTGGAGAGGAGCTTATCAAGAGAAATGTAGAGATAAGAGGAGACGAAATCACTAGAAAATATATACCAAACTCTATCCCTGCTACTGAAGAGGACTGGGCTACTGAATATGAAGATTATATTGTAGCTATTAAAGTTGTAGAGAATTTAGATGAGGTTATAAAGCACATTGCTAAATATGGTACTAAACACTCTGAATGTATAGTTACTGAAAACTATTCTAATGCCCAAAGATTTTTAAATGAAGTAGATGCTGCTGCTGTTTATGTAAACGCTTCTACTAGATTTACAGATGGTGGACAATTTGGTTTTGGTGCTGAAATAGGTATCAGTACACAAAAACTTCACGCTAGAGGACCTATGGGATTAAAAGAGCTTACTACTACTAAGTATGTAATAACTGGTAATGGACAAGTAAGAGAGTAAAATAAAAGAAAGGATTGAGCTATTGTAAAGTTTTAAATTACAATAACTTAATCCTCTTTTTCTATATCATCTCATTTATTCTCTTACAAATTTCATCTTCAGTATTAGCTTTTTTCTTAAATATAACATTAAAAATAGTGTAAGCTGCCAAAGTTGAACCAAGAGGAGAAGCATGTTTATCATCTTTAAAATAAAGTATGTCCTCAGGATATTTATCAAAATATCTCCACCATACCTCTCCTACAGGAGCTACTTCTATTCCTAGTTTCTCTCCCACCTCTTTATATCCTTCTGTTAATTCCAATTGTTTATCTCTCTCATCTTTTAAAGTCCATGTCATATAGAGTATTGGCTTAGCTCCAGAAATATTTATCCACTCTTTTAACTTTTTAGTAGAATTATGTAATACCTCTTTATCAAAACCACTTTGTAAATGTTGTAACACTACAATATCATAATTTCCATACAAAATATTAAATCTCGTCTGTGGCTCTTTACAATGATAATCAAGTCCCTTATACCCTCTAGCTAACATTGTAACTTCCATATCAATGTTATTTTCTTGACATACCTGCTTGAAAATATGTGGCATATCATTAAAATAAGTGTGACTATTCCCTATAAATAATACTCTCATACTCTCTCCTTTATTTTCTATTTAAAAATTCACTTAAAAAACTTGATCCAAGTATCAAAACTCCACCAATTATCTGTAAAAATCCCAATTGTTCCTTTAAAATAACTGCTGATATAATAATAGCAAATACAGGGTCTATATAACTAAGTACTGCTATTGTTTGTCCTTTCAATCCTTGAAGCGATGAAAAATAAAGTAGGTATGCTATTCCAGTATGAACAATTCCTAAAATTAAAATATATGGTATAGAAACTGAAGAAACACTTAAAATTCCAAAACCTTCTACATATAAAACATATGGTAACAATGTAATTGTAGCAGAAATAAGTTGAATTACTGTTATCTCTATACTATCTATCCCTTTTAAAAATTTATTCATCAGGATTACACTAGCATAAAATCCTGCTGCTAATAATCCATAGACTATTCCTATTAAATCACTTCCACCATTTATTCCATCTACTCCTACTATACAAAACATTCCTACCAAAGCCATTAAAACACATAAAAATTTTGATAATGTTAATTTTTCCTTTAGTATAAATGGAGCTAATATTGTTACAAATACTGGTGCAAAATAATAGCTCAAAGTAGCATTTGAAATAGATGTGTATTTATACCCTTGGAATAAAAATATCCAGTTAAGTCCCACAGCTAATCCTGAAAAAATTAGTAGATATAAATTATTTTTTATTGCCTCAAAGGATATCTTTTTCTTTAAAAAAATTGTAGCTAAAATCAGTGTAACTCCACCTATAAATCCTCTTGTTAAAGCAATTTCACTTGAAGACAACTCTATATTTTTTACAAATAATCCTATTGTTCCAAAGATTAACATAGCAGTAATATTTCTCAATTTAGCATTCATAAAATTCCCCCTGATGTTTTAAAATCTCAAGAATAACGAAGATTGAGAAGAATAAATAGAGCAAGTCAGCGAAAGCGAACGCTAAAAAACATAACTGTTTGAGTGAAACGAGTTTTATGTTTTTAGTAAGCTAAGCCATACTTGCTCTTTATTCTTTGAACGAAAGTTATTCTTGAATTATTTTAAATTCAATCTCCATTATTCTTGATTTGTTATTCTTACCATTATAACTCTAAGTCATTCTTTAAATAATTTAATAACTCATCTCTTGTCTCTTCATTTCTAAGTCCAAACTCTATATTTGCTTTAAGTAATCCAAACTTATTTCCGATATCATATCTCTTACCATCAAATTCGTAAGCTATTACTTTTTCTCCATCTTTTAACATATCTAATATAGCATCAGTAAGTTGAATCTCTCCACCTTTTCCTGGCTTTTCCTTTTCAAGATATTCAAAGATTTTTGGAGTAAGTAGATATCTTCCAAGACAAGCAAGTCTTGATGGTGCTTCTTCCATAGCTGGTTTTTCTATAAAGTCATCCATCTCTACAGTTTTGTCATCAAGATTTTTAGTTGGTTTTACTATACCATACTTAGATACATCTTCAGCTTTTACCTCTTGACAACCTACTATACTACTTCCATATTTTTCATATTTCTCTATAAGTTGTTTAGCTACTGGTGCCTCAGGATTATATACTATATCATCTCCTAAAGCTATTACAAATGGCTCATCTCCTACAAATGGTTTAGCTTTAAGTATAGCATGTCCTAATCCTTTTGGATGATTTTGTCTTACATAGCAAATATTTGCCATTGAAGATATTTTTTCAACCTTTTCTAATAACTCTTTTTTTCCATCTTTTGTTAAAGTATTTTCTAACTCATAAGAGTAATCAAAATGGTCTTCGATAGAGTTTTTATTTCTTCCAGTAACTATTATAATATCCTTTATTCCAGACTCTACTAGCTCCTCTACTATATATTGAAGAGATGGTTTATCAACAATAACAAGCATCTCTTTAGGTTGTGCCTTAGTTGCTGGTAATACTCTAGTCCCTAGTCCTGCAGCAGGTATTACTGCCTTTGTTACTTTTCTCATACTATCTCTCCTTATAAACTATTTTGCTTTAGAACCATTTTCTACTTCTGTATTTACCTCTACAAGTCTTAGTCCATTTTTATCTTCTGTACTTAAAAGCATTCCTTGAGAGATTTCTCCTCTCATCTTTCTAGGTTTTAAGTTAGTGATAGCTAAAACTTTTTTACCAACTAATTTTTCTGGCTCTGGATAGTATTTAGCTATTCCAGAAAGAATTTGTCTTACATGATCTCCAACACTTACTTTAAATTTTAAAAGCTTATCTGCTCCCTTTACTTTTCCAGCTTCTAAAATCTCTACAACTTGAATATTTACCTTATCAAAATCTGTTATATCAATAGGATTTTCTACTTCTAAATCTTCATTCACTTGCATAGGATCTTTTTTAGGAACTTCTAATGTTTCTAAATCTAATCTTGGGAATATTGGCTCAGCATTTCCTAATACATGTCCCTCTCTTAATAGGTTCCATCCCATTACCTCTTCAACTTTTGCTGTATGGATATCCCTAGTTTCTCCCAATTGATTCCAAATTTTTTGAGCTGATGTTGGCATATATGGATAAACCATAACAGCTGCTTTATATAGTCCATCTACTAAATGATTCATTACAACAGCAAGTCTATCTCTATTAGCTTCATCTTTAGCTAATGTCCATGGAGCTGTTTCATCTATATACTTATTTAATCTTGAGATAAATTTCCAAATAGCTTCAAGAGCTTTAGAGTACTGAACTATATTCATTTGCTCCTCTACTTCTTTTACTACCTCTGTCCATAAAGTTTCTATCTCATCATCATACTTATCCCTAGTAGCTCCATTTACAACTACTCCACCAAAGTATTTTTTATACATTCCTAATGTTCTATTTAATAGGTTTCCTAAATCATTAGCAAGATCAGAATTAATTCTTGTAACTACTGATTTTGTAGAGTAGTCTCCATCATTTCCAAATTGAACCTCTCTCATTAGACAATATCTAAAAGCATCTACTCCATATTTTTCTATCTCAGATATAGGGTCTACAACATTTCCTTTAGATTTTGACATCTTTTCTCCCTCAGATGTCCACCAACCATGAGCTACTACTTTATCTGGAAGTTTTTCTCCTGCTGATAATAACATACAAGGCCAAATTATAGCATGGAATCTAACTATATCTTTTCCTAATAAATGCATTACCTCAGCATTATTCCAATACTTATCAAACATTTCTGGGTTATTTTCATATCCTACTGCTGTTAAATAGTTAGTAAGAGCATCAAACCATACATAAGTTATATGTCCAGGTGCAAACTCTATAGGTATTCCCCATTCAAAAGTATTTCTTGAAATTGATAAATCTTGTAATCCTTGCTTTATAAATGAAACTACTTCATTTCTTCTAGAACGAGGTAATATAAAGTCTGGGTGTTTATCTATATGCTCTAATAGAGCATCTTGATATTTTGACATCTTAAAAAAGTAAGATTCCTCTTTTACAACTCTTAACTCTTTTCCACAGTCTGGACAATGATTTCCATTTACTATTTGATTCTCTGGTACAAATGTTTCACATGAAACACAGTATTTTCCAGAATATTCTCCCTTGTAAATATCTCCATTCTCATATACTTTCTTTAATATTTTTTTAACTGCTTCTTTATGTCTTGATTCAGTTGTTCTTATAAAATCTGAATACTCTATTCCTAATTTAGCCCACATTTCTTTAAATCTTGGAGCCATTATATCTGTCCATTGTTGTGGAGTATATCCCTTTTGTTTTGCCGTCTCCTCTACCTTTTGTCCATGTTCATCTGTTCCAGTTAAAAAATAAGCATCATATCCCATTGTTCTTTTATATCTAGCCATTACATCTGCAGCTATTGTAGTGTAAGCACTTCCTACATGTGGGTCTCCATTTACATAATATATTGGTGTTGTTACATAAAAATTTTTGTTCACGATATCTCTCCTCTCTATATCCATTAAATATATTTTTCTGCTTCTTTATCAAGTCTATTTAACTCATTTTTTATTTTTTCGCAATATTTATCTATATCTGCATCTGCTGGGACTTCAATAGGTTCCCCCATTATATATACCATAGTTGTAAAGGGTTTTGGAAATTGAAACTTATCCCAAGCTTTTTTAAATTCCCATTTACTCTTATAGGCAGTTCCAGTTGGGATTATATATTTTTTCCCTTTTTGTGCAAGATATATCATACCTGGTTTTACCTCATATATAGGTCCTTTTGGTCCATCTACTGGTGTCCCTATACAATATCCCTTTTTCATATATTTTATCAAAGAGATTAAACTTGAAGTAGAATTTTTATCTGATGAACCTCTTATCATCTGATATCCCAATTTTTCTAAAGGAACTGAGATTAACTCTCCATCTTTAGAAGGACTTGCTAATACTGCTCTTTTTTCTATATAGTCTAAACATAGTGTTGAAGCTACTAATTTATTATGCCAAAATGCAAATATATAACTCTCATTTTTTTCATCTATACTTTCGTTCTTTATGACTTTTACTTTAAGAGTTTTTCTTACTATTTGAAGAAGATAATAAAGTATTGTTCCATATCTCCTATATTTTTCTGTTTCCTTATTTATTTCCATTTTACTCCCCCTATATTTCAGAGTATCTTCAATAATTATATCACAAAGATTCTTTTTTAAAAAGAGAGATTAAATATTTTTTCATTGTAATTATTTCAAATTTATTTTTTTTATAATTTATCTTGACTTTTTTTTATTTTTATTCTATAATCAAAATATAATTAAAACTTAATATTTTAAATATAAAATTATGGAGGTAAATATATGTCATTAATAGGTAAAAAAATAAATGAATTTAAAGCAACAGCTTATCAAAATGGAGAGTTTATAAATGTTACAAGTGATAGTCTAAGAGGAAAATGGTCTGTAGTAGTATTTTATCCTGCTGATTTTACTTTTGTATGTCCTACTGAATTAGAGGATTTAGCTGAACATTATGAAAAATTTAAAGCTGAAGGATGCGAGGTTTACTCAGTTTCAACTGATACTCACTTTGTACATAAAGCTTGGCATGATACATCAGAGAGAATTAAAAAAATTCAATTCCCTATGGTAGCAGACCCTACTGGAAAAATCTCTAGAGAGTTTGAAGTTTTAGTTGAAGAGGAAGGATTAGCCTTAAGAGGAAGCTTTGTAATCAATCCAGAAGGAGTAATAGTAGCTTACGAAGTACATGATATGGGAATAGGAAGAGAAGCTAGTGAACTTCTTAGAAAATTACAAGCAGCTAAATTCGTAGCTGAACATGGAGAGGTTTGTCCAGCTAAATGGCAACCTGGAAAAGAAACTTTAAAACCTTCTATTGATTTAGTAGGTAAACTATAATAGATTTGGAAGTGAAAACCTATGAATAAATTATATGATATGATAGTAATAGGTGGTGGACCTGCTGGTTTAACAGCAGGTCTATATGGTGGTAGAGCCAAACTAGATACACTTATTATTGAAAAAAGTGTCCCTGGTGGCCAGATTACTGTAACTAATGAAGTAGTTAACTATCCAGGTATACTAGAAACAACAGGAGCTAAATATGGAGAAACACTTAGACAGCAGGCATTAAATTTTGGTGTAGAGTTTCTTTCAGATGAAGTTATTGATATGGACTTTTCTAAAGATATAAAAATTATAAAAACTAAATCTGGAGAGTATCAAGCTCTATCAGTAGTTATTGCTACTGGAGCTTCTCCTAGAAAATTAGGATTCCCTGGAGAAAAGGAGTATGAGGGAAGAGGTGTAGCTTATTGTGCAACTTGTGATGGAGAGTTCTTTACAGATATGGATGTATTTGTAATTGGAGCTGGATTTGCAGCTGCAGAGGAAGCAATATTTTTAACAAGATTTGCTAGAAAAGTTACTGTAATAGCTAGAGAACCTGAATTTACTTGTGCAAAATCTATTGCTGATAAAGTTTTAGCTCATCCAAAAATAGAAGTTAAATTTAATACTGAAATTCTAGAAGCAACTGGAGATATACAGTTAAGACAAGCTAAATTTATAAATAATGTTACTAAAGAGATAACAGAGTTTAAAGCAGCTGAAGGAGAGAGCTTTGGTATATTTATCTTTGTTGGATATGCTCCTCAAAGTAAACTATTCCAAAATCACATAGAGATTGATAAGTTTGGATTTATCCCAACAAACGAAGATATGATGACTAATATTCCAGGTATATTTGCTGCTGGAGATATTAGGCCTAAGAAATTAAGACAGGTAGTTACTGCTGTGTCTGACGGAGCTGAAGCTGCTTTTAATATTGAGAAATATGTAGCTGAATTGAGAGAAAAGTTAAATCTTGTAAAAGAAGAAAATCATATTGAAAAAACTTCTAAAGTTGAAGAAAAAGAATCAGAATTTTTAGATTCTCATCTTAAAGAGCAATTATCTGAAATTGTAAAAAAATTCGATAATCCTATTGAACTAGTAGTTATAAAAAATGGCGATGAAAAATCTTTAGAGATGGAGGGTATTGTTAAAGAGATTGCCTCTGTTTCTGATAAGCTTAAGTTCTCATCTTACAATCTAGGGGATAATCCTCAATTAGAAGAAAAAATCAAACTTAATAGAGCCCCAGTTATAGCTCTTTTAGATAAAGAGGGTAATTATTCTGGAATTAAGTATGCTACTATCCCTGGTGGGCATGAACTAAATTCTTTTATCTTGGCTATGTACAATGTAGCTGGACCTGGACAAAAAATAGGTGAGGATACTTTAAGTAAAATCTTCAATATCAAAAATCCAATTGATATTAAAATTGGTATCTCTCTGAGCTGTACTAAGTGCCCAGACACTGTTCAAGCAGCTCAAAGAATAGCTGTAGAAAATAGTAATATTCAAATTGAAGTTATTGATGTTTTCTCTTTTAAAGAGTTCAAAGATAAATATGATATTATGAGTGTTCCTGCTATGGTTATCAATGATGAAAAAGTTTATTTTGGAAGTAAATCTATTGAAGAAATTTTAAATCTTTTATAAAATAATTTAATATATAAAAAGGAGAAAATTGTAATATAGTATAACTAAATCTTCTCCTTTTTATTTTATTTCTTTTTTATTTAATTCTTTTTCCTATTCTCAATTTTCTATTAAACTTCTCAGTGTTTCTAAAGCCTTCATAGCAATTTTGGTATCCTCATTACCGTGTGCTCCTCCTACTCCTATTCCACCAACAATAGTTTCATTGATTTTAATAGGAATTCCACCTTCCATAACACTAAAGTTTTCATCTAAATATCTTATATCTTCAGGTATTTTTCCTTCTTTTATTCCTGTGAAAATTTCAAGAGTTGTTCTTTTTTGTGAAGCTGCAGTATAAGCCTTCTTATAACTAGCAGAAAGAGTATGAACTCCTGCATCTTCACTTCTAATTACTCCTAATTTTTGTCCAGATTTATCTACAATAGTTATGGTCACATTAAAATTTTTAGATTTAGCTTCATCAAAAGCACTTGTTAACATAGCAAGAACTTGTTCTCCAGTAAGAACCTCTTGAATTTTTATTCCTTTTTTATTTTCGGGTTCTTTTTTCACAATTCCTCCCATTTTAGAAGTTTTTACTATTTAGGCTATAACCTCATTAATTGGAATTAACACCTTTAGTTTTATCTAAAATAGTTTTTATTACTTTACAAGGGTTTCCTACTGCTATTGAATTAGCTGGAATACTTTTATTTACTACACTTCCAGCTCCAATTGTTACATTATCTCCAATAGTAACTCCTGGAAGAATATTAGCTCCAGCTCCTATCCATACATTATTACCTATTTTTATAGGATAAGCATACTCTAACCCTCTATTTCTTTCATCTATATTTATAGGATGACCTGCTGTTGTTATACAACAATTTGGTGCTATAAAAACATTATCACCTATCTCTACTTTTGCTCCATCTAGAATTACTAGATTATGGTTTGAATAAAAATTTTCTCCTATCTCTATATTATATCCATAATCACAATAAAAAGGTGCTGTTACACAAAAATTTTCTTTTGTTTTTCCAAAAAGTTTTCCTATAATCTCTTTTTGTTCTAATTCTTTTAAAGGCGAAAGTTGATTAAATTGGAAACATAACTCTTTACATCTTCTTCTTTCAGCTAAAAGTTCTTCATCATAGTTAGCATCATATAAAAGTCCTAATCTCGCTTTTTCTTTTTCTGTCATATTTTACCTCTTATATTCTATTTTTTAAATATTCAAATATTATTTTACTCGCTAAAATAATATCATCTTTCTCAATTTCTTCAGCTATATTATGACTAATTCCTTCTTTACAAGGAATAAATACCATTCCTGTTGGAGCTATATCATAAAATTTCATAGCATCATGCCCTGCTCCACTATTCATTACCATATAGTCAATTCCTAATTTTTGCGTTACACTTTCAAGTTCTGATTTTAAATTTTCATCTAAGATTACAGGTCTTCCTTTTGCAACCAAATCTAAATTATATTTTAACTCTCTTATTTTACATAGTTTTTCTATATATTCAACAATTTCGTTGTCTATTCTTTGAATACTCTCCCAATCAACTCCTCTTATATCTATTCCCATTCTAACTTTACCAGGAACAACATTAAAAGCATTTGGATAGTTTTGTAAAAATCCAACAGTTCCAACACTCTTATATTTAGACTCTCTTCCTGCAAGTCTTTCTAACTGAAGTACAATCTCTGCACCAGCACATAAAGCATCCTTTCTCATTCCCATTGGAGCTGCTCCAGAGTGATCTTGACGTCCCTCTATTGTAAGCCAGTATCTTGTTGCATTAGCAATAGCATCTACTATTCCTATTTTTAGATTATTATCCTCTAATCTTCTTCCTTGCTCAATGTGAATTTCAAAATATTTCTTTACTCCTTTTATCTTACTGCATTCTGGTTTATACCCTTTAAATTTTAATGTTTCGTACAAAGATTTTCCCTCTGTATTATATACTTCTTTTAATTTATTGATATCCAGCTTATGAGTGATAAGACCACTACCTACAGTTGCTATTCCAAAAGCACTTGATTCTTCACATCTAAATGCTACAACTTTTAGAGGAATGTTTAATTTGTTATCTTTTATCCATTTTAAAATAAGTAATCCTGCTACAACTCCTACTACTCCATCATATCTTCCACCGTTAATTACTGAGTCTAAGTGAGAACCTATTAGGTAGTACTCTTTCCAATCTTCCTCATAGATATATGTATTTCCTACTTCATCACTAGAATATTTTAATCCTAAATCTCTAGCTATATTTCTTATAGCTCCATGCATTACATCTTCATTTTTTGTATAACCTAATCTTGTTACTCCACCACTTTCATCTGCTCCTATTGAATAAAATGTTTTAAACCATTTTTCAACTATCTCTATATCTTTCATGTAATCCACCTTCTTATTAATCTAAATCCTCTTCTATTAAAAGATTCATTTCATGCCAATCATAATATTCTTTCATCTTAAAAGGAATCGTATTATTTTTATATGCCAAAGCTATCATTTCATCTGGCTCTAGCTTATATACTATTTGATGCTCTTCAAAATCATCTAAAATCATATCATGATACTCTTCATATTTCCCATTTTCTTTCATTTCTAGTAGTATATTTTCTAATTCTTCTCTATTTAATATATTCATTATATCACTTCCTTTTCTAATATACTACTATTATATTATTCTTTATTTAAATAGTCAACTTTAATAAATTTTATTCTTTAACAAAAAAGAGATTGTTGCAAATTCTCAAATTACAACAATCTCTCTTCATACTATCTATTATTTTTCATTTCTTAATAACTTTTCATATTTTTTTAATTCAGCAATAGCCTCTCCTGCTATTGGTAAAATACATATAATATTTATCACTGTCATTATTCCTAATCCAAAGTCAGCTAATGACCAAACAAAGAAATTTTGCTCTATCCCTCCTATATATACCATTATTACTACTATTATATGATACAGATATCTTAACTCTTTAGCTTCAGTTATAAAGTTAATAGCATTTTTTCCATAGAAAGTTACAGCAAGTATTGTACTTAGTGAGAAAAAGAAAAGTACTACTATTGTAAATGGTATTCCAACCCAACCAATATGATTTTTTATAGCTTCTTGGAACATAGTCATTCCACTTGTACCTGCTAATACATTTTGATCAGCAAGCAATATTATAAATGCGGTTGCACTACATACTACTAAAGTATCTACGAATACTCCAAGAGCCTGTACCATTCCCTGTTTAGCTGGCTCATCTATATCTACCACTGCTGCTGCATAGTTAGAATCTCCACTTCCAGCCTCATTTGAAAAAAGCCCTCTTCTAACTCCTTGCATTATAACTATTCCTACTCCTCCACCTATCATCTCACTAGGTCTAAAAGCTTGATGTACAACATTCATTAACATTCCAGGAATAGATGTAAAATTAGTTATTATAACAAATAAAACAACCATTAGATATAATATAGCCATCACTGGAACTATTTTATTTAAAGCTACTATTATTGTATCTTTCTTTCCTCTTCCAAAAATTATTGCTCCTACAATTACTGTAAGTCCTATTGCTATGTGCTTTATACTTAATCCATAAGCACTATTTACTGATTCAGTTATAGAGTTAGACATTACTTGGATAACACCTATATAACATATAATCGAAGCTATTGCATATATTACTCCAAGCCATCTTTTATTTAATCTTTTCTCTATTATCCAAGGAGTTCCACCTCTATACTCTTTTCTTCCAACCTTTTCTCTATACATAACAGCTAGACAAGATTCTACGAAAGATGTTGCTGCTCCAAGTAATGCCACAAGCCACATCCAAAATATAGAACCAGGACCTCCTACAGATATAGCTGCTACTACTCCAGTTATATTTCCAGCACCTACTCTACATGCAGTTCCTAAAAAAAATGCCTCTAGAGAACTTATTCCCTCTTTATTTTTATCATCTTTTCCTAATATTTTAACTATATCTCCAAATAATCTAAATTGCATAAATCTCGTTCTTAAACTTAAAAGAACAGCTGCTCCTATCAGCATAACTACTAAAACATTTTTTCCCCATAATAAATCATTTACAAAATTTATTATCTCTCTTATTCCATCCATTTATAATTTTCTCCTCTCTTTTTCTTTACCAATATATTTTATCATTCATACTAAAAAAATAATACCATCAATTTTTTTTATTTTTTGTTCGTATTTTTGCATATAAAATCTTAATTTAAAAGAGATTTATCATAAAATAAACCTCTTTTTATGTTCGTATTTATTTTAAATTTTCTACCCATTCTTGATTATCTAAATACCATCTAATTGTTTTTTCTATCCCCTTATCAAATGGTGTCTCTGGATACCAACCTAATTCTGTTGCTATCTTTGTTGGGTCTATTGCATATCTTGCATCATGCCCAAGTCTATCCTGTACATAAGTTATTAAACTATAGTTGATATTCTCTATATTTGTTTTAAGTACCTTTCTATACTCTGGTTCCTCTTTCATTATTTTTGCTATTGTATCTATTGTAAGTTTTACTATATTGATATTTTTCTCCTCATTAAATCCACCAATATTGTAAACTTCTCCCAGTCTTCCACTATTGATTACCATATCAACTGCTTTGTTATGGTCTCTTACATATAGCCAATCTCTTACATTGCTTCCATCTCCATACACTGGTAGAGATTTTCCTTCCAATATATTTTTTATTATTAATGGTATTAGTTTTTCTGGGAATTGATATGGTCCATAGTTATTAGAGCATCTTGTGATATTGATAGGTAGCTTATATGTTTCTGCATAGGCTTTTACTATCATATCTCCAGATGCCTTTGATGATGAGTATGGAGATCTTGGGTCTAGTGGAGTTTCCTCTGTAAAGAATCTTTCTCCATAAGTTTTTAAGTTTTCTCTTCCCTCTACTACCTTTTTTACATTTTCATCTAAGTGCAACTCTTTAGCTTCAGCGTAATCTCTACTTAATGAACCATATACCTCATCAGTTGAGATTTGAATATATTTTTTCCCCTCTTTATAGATAGGGTAACCATTTTCATCTTTTCCTATTATCCAACTATCCTTTGATACTTCTAATAAATTTTGTGTTCCTAGGATATTTGTCTCTAAAAATACTCTTGGTCCTAAGATGCTTCTATCTACATGAGATTCAGCAGCAAAGTTTACTACATAATCTATATCATATCTTGAGAAGATATTTTCTACTAACTCTTTATTTCCAATATCTCCCTTTACAAACTCTATTTTTCCTTCTGCTATCTCATCTTTTAAACTATCCTTATTTCCAGCATAAGTAAGTTTATCCAAAACTATTATCTGTATATCCTTTCCATACTTCTCAAGCATATACTTTACAAAGTTTACTCCTATAAATCCTGCTGCTCCTGTTACTAAATATATTTTCATCTTTTCTCCTTTTATTCTTATATATTTTTATACTCTTCTAAAAATCTATCTATTCCCTCTTTCCAATAAGGTATCTTCTTATTTAATAACTTCTCTATTTTACTACTATCTAATTTTGAATATTTAGCTCTTTTAGCTTTCAATGGAAAATCATCTGTCTTAGCTCTCTCTAATTTTCCATTCCAATCTATCTTTTTAAGAATATATTCTGCTTGCTCATACTTAGATGCCTCTCCACTATTTGAGAAGTGATACAATCCAAATTTATCTGTTTGTATCAAGTCCCAGGAAAACTCTGCTAAATCTTTTGAGTAGGTTGGACTTGAAACTTGGTCATCTACTATCTTCAAAGTATCCCTACTCTTTGACCAATTTATTACCTGCTTACAGAAGTTGTTATTTCCCATTCCAAATACCCAAGAAGTTCTTATTATAAAACTTTTCTCATGCTTTAAAGAGTATTTTTCCCCTTCTAATTTAGATTTTGAATAAACCGATAATGGATTAGGTATATCTTCCTCTGTATATGGTATCTCCTTTTCTCCATCAAATATAAAATCCGTTGAGTAAGTTACAAATATTTTATTTTTCTCCTTACATATCTCTGCTAAATTTTTAGGAGCATAGGCATTAAGAGCATAACATTTTTCTACTTCTTCCTCTGCCTTATCTACATTATTATATGCAGCACAGTTAATAATTATTGTAAAATTATTATTCTCTATATACTTTCTTACTTTCTTTTTATTAGTAATATCTAATTCTTGATAATCAGTAGCTATATATTTTACTCCTAATTTATCAAATAACTTTTGAAAACCCTGTCCTAGTTGCCCATTAGCTCCAGTAAGTAATACATAATCTCCTTGATATCTTTCTGTATATTCTTTAAACGATTGATGCTTTTTATCTTTTTCTGATAAAGTCAGCTCTGTTATTCTATACTCTTCTAATTTCCAATCAACATTTAAATCTTTATCATCATACATTATGCCACTTTCATATTGTGGGTAATAAAAATCATTACACTTATACTCTATCTCTGTATCATCTTCTAAAGTCAAAAATCCGTGAGCAAATCCCTTTGGAATGTATAACATCTTTTTATCATAAGAGTTTAACTCCACTCCAAACCATTTACCAAAGGTTGAGCTTCCTTTTCTAATATCTACTATGATATCATAAATAGCTCCCTTTATCACTCTTACCAATTTTCCTTGAGGGTGTTTAGTCTGAAAATGTAATCCTCTCAACACTCCTCTCTTAGACTTCGAATGATTATCTTGGACAAATCTTTCATCTATCCCTAACTTTTTAAACTCCTCATAGTTAAAAAACTCTAGAAAGAAGCCTCTTTCATCTTGAAATATTTTAGGCTTTATCAATTTTATCTCATCAAAAATTATCTTCTCTATCTCAAATTTACTCATCAATACTTCCTTAATTACTCTTTTATTTTCTTTTAATTATAGCATATATTTAAAAAAAGAAAAAATACTAATGCAACAAAAAACCACTAGACTAGCTAGTGGCTCCTTGTTGTTTGTTATCTAATATATAAAATATTTTGGGGAAAGATTTATTATGTATTAATAGTAACATATAATTATGACAAATTCGTTACAGATTAATTATAATTTTTTCTTACTCCTCTCCATTTTTCTTTTCAAAACTAATTAAGATTGGAGAACCATCAAATCCAAATGCCTCTCTAAATTTATTCTCAATATATCTAGCATATGAGAAGTGAATTAGCTCTGGATAGTTACAGAATAGAGCAAATCTTGGTGGTGCAACAGATACTTGTGTAGCATAGTTGATTTTTACAACTCTACCTTTTCTTGTAGGTGGGTTGTTCATAAGTACAGCTTCCTTAAGCACTGTATTTAAGATACCAGTAGATATTCTCTTGTTGTACTCTTCAAATATTGTATCTGCTATCTCTAAAAGTTTTGTTGTTCTTTGTCCTGTTAAAGCTGATACAAACTCTATTGGAGCATAAGATAGGAATGGTAACTCTGCATAAAGTTTCTCTCTCATCTTCTCCATAGTATTAGATTTTTTATCTACTAAGTCCCACTTGTTAACTACTACAATTATAGGTTTTAACTCTTCAGCCGCTATTCCAGCTATTCTCTTATCTTGCTCACTTAGTCCCTCTTTACCATCTAACATAAGTAAACATACATCTGCTCTTTTAATAGTCTTGATAGCTCTAAGTACAGAATAATACTCTAGACTCTCCTCTACCTTTGATTTTCTTCTGATACCAGCAGTATCTATTATCATATATTTTTTCTCATCAAATTCTACAATAGTGTCAATAGCATCTCTAGTAGTTCCAGCTATATCACTTACTATTGTTCTCTCCTCTCCAGCTAGTCTATTTACAAGAGAAGATTTTCCAGCATTTGGCTTACCTATAATAGCAAGTTTTAATACATCCTCTTCCTCTTCAGGAATATCTATTTTCTTAATCATATCTGTAACCATATCTAGCATATCTCCAAGATTTACCTTGTGTCCTCCAGATATTGGTATAAGGTGTTCAAAACCTAATGCCCAGAAATCATATACATCATCTTGTTGCTCTAAGAAGTTATCTATCTTATTTACACATAAGATGATTGGTTTATTTTTCTTTCTTAAGATATAAGCTATCTCTTCATCCAACGGATTTACTCCACACTTTCCATCAACAACAAATAGGATTACATCTGCTTCATTCATAGCAACCTCTGCTTGTTGTTTTATTTTAGTCATCATAAAGTCATTGTTTCTTGGTTCTAGTCCTCCAGTATCTACTACTACAAACTCAGTTCCATTCCACTCAGTCTCTCTATAAAGTCTATCTCTTGTAACTCCTGGCATATCATCAACGATAGCCACTCTATCTCCTACTAGGTTATTAAATAGTGTTGATTTACCTACATTTGGTCTTCCAACTATTGCAACAATAGGCTTCATTTTTTACCTCCCTATCTTCTTTTCTCTTTATTATTAAAATTTTTCTTTACTTGTTTAAAATTTGATTGTTTTTCATTTCCTATATTTTTATTTCCAACTTTACTTTTTATACTTTTCTCCTGTGGAATAACAATATCTTTTTGTCTTTGCTTTCTTCCGTTATCTTTTTCTACAAACATCTTCTTTCTAGTGAAAGGATTTATCTCTGTATAATACATAAGTGTCGAGTATGTAGATGGTGTTGGTGTAAATATTTGTACCTGTTCTGGATTGACTTTTAACTCTGCTGAAGCAAATCTTTTCAAATCTAGCATATCTTTTTCATCACATCCAGGATGAGCAGCTATAAGATAATATGTTAAAAACTGTTTTAATCCATATTTTTCATTTATCTTGTAGAATCTATCTTTAAACTCCTTTAGTGGTGCTTTTCCTTGTTTACCCATAAGAGCTAAAACTTTATCTTCAGTATGCTCTGGTGCTATTTTCATCTGTCCAGATACATGGTCTTTTACTATCTCTTCTAAATAAAGTTGTCCACACTTACTATCATCTAAAATCATATCATATCTTATTCCAGATGCAATAAATATTTTTTTAATTTTATCTATTTTTTTCAATCTTTTTAAAAGTTCTATCTGTTTATTGTGATTTATCTTCAAAGCTGGACATTTTTGAGGATATAGACATCTTCTATCTTGACAAGCTCCTAATTTTAATTTTTTTGTACACTCCACTTGATACATATTAGCAGTAGGACCACCTACATCTGATATATATCCTTTAAATTTGGGAGCTGATGCTATCTCTTCTATCTCTTCTACTATTGAATCTTCACTTCTAGATATTACTGTACGTCCTTGATGTATAGCTATTGCACAGAAATTACACTCTCCATAACAACCTCTATGTGTAGTTACAGAGTTTCTAATTGTATCAAGTGCTCTTACCTCTCCCATCTTTTTATAATATGGGTGTACCTCTCTTTCAAAATCCATAGAGTATATCTCATCTAATTCCTCAGTTGTAAAATTTTCACTAGGTGGATTTTGTATCAAATATCTATCTCCACATTTTTGGCATAGACCTTTAGCAGTAATTGGGTCGCAATTTATATAAAAACTATTAAAAGCATCTATAAATTTAAATTTATCAGCTACACACTCTTCATAGGAAGGAAGCTCTACATAGTTTTCATTTTTATCCTTAGAAATATAACAAAGTCCTCTTATACCTCTCCACTCTCTTCCACCTTTTAAAGCTCTAGCTAGTGCTAACATAGATTTCTCACCCATACCATATGATAAAATATCCGCCTTAGCATCAAAAATTATAGGTCTTCTAAGAGAGTTACTCCAATAATCATAGTGAGTAATTCTTCTAAGACTTGATTCTATTCCACTGATTACTATTGGTATATTATAGTTTTTAAAATATCTCTTTATAAGGTTAGTATAAGCTATTATAGCTCTATCTGGTCTTTTTGTATTCTCCCCGCCTGGAGTAAAATCATCTTGCTTTCTCTTCTTTTTTGTAGCTGTATAGTTAGCTACCATAGAATCTACACATCCTCCAGATATTGCCCAGTAAAGTCTAGGTACTCCCAGTCTTTTTATATCAACATCACTATTTATATCTGGCTGAGCTATTATTCCTACTCTAAATCCATGCTTTAATAACCATTTTCCTATGACAGCACTACCGTTATATGAACTATCTATATATGTGTCTCCAGATACCAAAATTATATCTAAATCATCCCAACCTAATTTTCTTACCTCTTCCATTGTAGTAGGTAAAAACATAACATCACCTAATCCTTTATAATTTACCCTTTATTGTATCATATTTTATGAAATTTTACGAATTATTTTTTATAAAAAAAGAGAGTGTAAACTACACTCTCAGATTTAAATATAGATTTTTATTTAAATATTATTTTTTCTTAGCATATTTAATAGAGTCAAATGCAACTGCTACTATTATGATAAGTCCTTTGATAATATATTGCCAGTAAGGATTTACTCCAATATATGTAAGTCCATAGTTAATAACTGTAAGTAAAATAACTCCTGTTACAACTCCAGAAATTTTTCCAACTCCTCCATAGAATGAAACTCCTCCAATTACACATGCTGCAATTGCATCCATCTCATACATATTTCCTAAGTTGTTAGTAGCTGAACCAATACGTCCTGCCTCTAAGAAACCTCCAAAAGCATAGAAGATACCAGATAGTGCATAAAGTTTTATTAATGTCCAGTGAACGTTTACCCCTGATACTTTAGCTGCTTCTATATTTCCTCCAACAGCAAATACATTTTTACCAAATTTTGTTTTATTCCATAATATCCACATAATTACTGTAGCTATTAAAGCATAGAAGATTAAATAAGAGATTGTAAATCCACCAATATTAATATACCCTTGAGCAAAAGAAGTATATTTTTCAGCAAAACCAGCTATTGGAGATCCACCAGCAAAGTCATAATAAAGTGAGTTAATACCATAAACTATTGTCATACTACCCATTGTAACAATGAATGGGTGTAAATTTAGTTTTGCTACTGCAAGTCCATTTAGAGCACCAATTATCATACCAACTAACATTACAATAGCTATTGCACCAAAAAGTGGGAAGTCTTGCATATCTGGATATACTTTATGAGCAGTTGTTGCTGCTTGTAAAAGTGTAGCTGAAATTACTGCTGAAAATCCAACTTGTCTTCCTACTGAAAGGTCAGTACCTGTTGTAACAATAAGCCCTGCAACCCCTAAAGCTATAATAAGTCTTACTGATGATTGTGTTAAGATATTTTTAAAGTTTCTTATACTTAAGAATGAAGGCTCTTTTATAATAATAAGAACTAACATTATTAATAATACAAGATAAAGTCCACTTTGAATTAAAAGTTTTTTATAGTCAATATTTCCATCTTTTGTACGTATACTCATTTTCTTCTCCTCTTTCTCTTTAAATATTTCAAATTATAGATATTTAGCTGATAATGTCATTATTTCTTCTTGAGTTGTCTCAGAAGTTTTTACTATTCCAGCTACTCTTCCATTACTCATTACCAATATTCTATCTGTTACTCCTAGTAACTCTGGCATCTCTGAAGATATCATTATAATTCCCTTATCTTTTTTAGCAAGTTCTATCATAAGTTGATAAATCTCATATTTTGCTAATACATCTATACCTCTTGTAGGCTCATCAAGCATTAATACATCTGGTTCAGTTAATAGCCATCTTCCTAATATAACTTTTTGCTGATTTCCTCCAGATAAAGAACCTATTGAAGTATTTTGTGAAGGTGTTTTTACATGCATACTATCTATTACCCATTGAGTATCTTCCTTCATACCCTTATCATTTAATAATGCTAATAATGGATGTTTTCCTTTATATCTATCTAAATTTGAAATAGTAGAGTTAAAGTTTATATCTAACATTCCATATATTCCTGTTGCTCTACGTTCCTCTGTTACAAGAGCAAATCCATTAGCTATTGCTTCATTTGGATTATGATTTTTTACTTCTTTCCCTTTAATAGTTATTTTCCCACTTGCTTTTTCTCTCATTCCAAATATTGTTTCAACAATTTCTGTTCTTTTTGAACCAACTAGTCCGGCTATTCCAAGTATCTCTCCTTTATGTAACTCAAATGTTACATCTTGAATTGAAGGTTGGTGCAGTGCTGTTAGTTCCTCTACTTTTAATATTTCTTCTTTTACTATATTATCTTTTGGTGGGAAACGATTTGTTAGGTCTCTTCCTACCATCATATTGATAATTTGTTCAGTAGTCAAATCTTTTACTGACTCAGTTGCAATCCATTTTCCATCTCTCATTATTGTAATATCATCTGATATTGCCTTTATCTCTTCCATCTTATGTGAAATATATACTATTCCACAACCTCTTTCTCTCAATTTATTAATAATTTTAAATAGATGTTCTACTTCTTTTTCAGTTAATGATGATGTAGGCTCATCCATTACTATTATTTTTGAATTATATGAAACAGCTTTTGCTATTTCTACCATCTGTCTTTCAGATACTGCTAAATCTCCCATTTTAGCACGAGGATCTACACTGATATCTAAATCTTCAAATATCTTCTTAGTATCTTCATACATTTTTTTCTCATCAATAAAAAATCCTTTTTTAGGATATCTTCCTAACCAAATATTGTCTAAAATATTTCTTTGTAAAACTTGGTTTAACTCTTGGTGTACCATTGAAACTCCATTATCTAGAGCTTCTTTTGCAGATTTAAAATTTATCTCTTTTCCTTCAAATATGATACTCCCTGAATCTTTTTCATAAATTCCAAATAAGCATTTCATCAAAGTTGATTTTCCAGCCCCATTTTCTCCCATTAGAGCATGTACTGAATGAGGTCTTACTTTCAAGTTAGCACCATCTAGTGCTTTTACCCCAGGAAACTCTTTAGTTATATTGCTCATTTCCAATAAGTATTTAGTGTTTTCCATAATGTTCTCCTTCTCTTATAAAAAAGGGGAAATTGTAATACAATTCCCCTTGTTAACATTAACCTTACTAATTAATCCTATTTGAATTGTGCTGCATTTTCTTTATCTATTCCAATACTTGGAATTAATAATTCTTTTTCTACTAATTGATATGAAGTTCCTTCTGTTGCTGCTTTACCTTGAGATAAGTTTACAACCATATCCCAAGTTCCCTTTCCTTGTCCTTGAGCATCATTAAGAACTGTTCCTGCCATTTCTCCAGCTTCAATCTTAACTATTGCTTCTGGTAATGCGTCTACACCATATACTGGTAACATTTTTCCAGTTGCTTTTAATGATTCGATAGCTCCTAAAGCCATTCCATCATTATTACAAATTACAACTTCAATTTTATCTCCATTAGGTCCTGATAACCATGCATCCATTTTATCTTTTGCCATTGCAGTATCCCACATAGCTGTGTCTAAGTGTAACTCTTCTGTTTGAATTCCCATATCATTTAGAGTTTTAATAGAGTAAGTAGTTCTTGCCTCAGCATCTGGGTGTCCAGGTTCTCCTTTTATCATAACATATTGGATAACTCCATCTCCATTAAGATCTAATGCTGGATTAGCTTTCCAAGCTTTTGCTATTAATTCTCCTTGTGCAACTCCTTGCGCATTTGGGTCAATTCCTACATAGTAAGCTTTATCATATGCATCTATAACTGATTTAGCTGGTTTTTTATTATAGAATACTACTGGTACATTTTCAGCTTTAATTTTTTCCATTACTGTTTGTCCAGCTGCTGGGTCAACTAAGTTGATTGCTAGTGCATCTACACCTTTTGATAACATAACATCTATTTGGTCATTTTGTGTTTGTTGGCTATTTTGAGAGTCATTCATTGTTAACTCAACCTTATCTTGTACTTTTTCAGCTTCTGCTAATACAACTTTTCTATATAATGCTATAAAGTTGTCATCATATTTATAAGCAGTAAATCCAATTCTTAACTTTTCAGGTGCTTTTGCTGCCTCTTCTTTTTTCTCTCCACCACATCCTGTTAGTCCTGCTGCTAGTAATAATGCTCCTAAAATTATTCCTGTTTTCTTCATATCCCAATTCCCTCCTACAGTGTACACTGTTTGATTTATGTACCATTCAACTTTTTTCAGTCTTATAAGAATGGTTTTCATTCTATAAGTCAATGATAATCTTTTATTCATATTTTGTCAAGTGTCTAATTTAAAATTTCATAAACTTTTTTTATTTTTTGAAATAAGTTTTCGATTTTTAGTTAAAAAGTCCAACAGCTCCCTTTATTCCAGCTTCATTTCCAAGCATTCCTTGTACTATCTCTATTCCTTTTAATGTAACAGGTAATGCATATTTTTTTAATTTTTCTTTCATTGGATTCATAAGTATATCTCCAGCCATTGCTACTCCCCCACCTAGTACAACTTTTTCTGGATTGATTATATTTAGTATATTTCCTATTCCCATTGCTAAATATTCAGCTTCATAATCTACTAAATCCAATGAAAATTTATCTCCCTCTTTTGCTGCATCAAATATATCTTTTGCTTCTAAAGTATCTAACTTTCCTTCTATCATTGTATATAGTAAGTTTTGTTTATTAACTATCAATCTTGATGTAGCCTCTCTTATAAGCCCAGTAGCTGATGCATATGCTTCAAAACATCCCTTTTGTCCACATCCACAAAGCTTTCCATCTTTTACAAGCTTCATATGTCCTATCTCTCCACCTGCACCCATAAATCCAGATATAAGTTTACCATCTACATAGATTCCTCCACCTACACCTGTTCCTAATGCTACTGTTACACTTGTTTTACTTCCCTTAGCTGCACCATATTTAGCTTCTCCTAGAGCAATAATATTAACATCATTATCAAGTTTTGTTTCTACGCCGGAAATTTTTTCCATCATAGCTTTTATATCTACATTTTCTCCCCAAGGAAAATTAGCAAAGAAAGCAACAATACTTTGATTGATAACAGGACCAGGAATACCTATACCTATACCTTTTATAGAGCTTTCCTTTATTTTTAAATCTTCAGCTAATCCTTTAGCAGCTTCCCAAATTCTAGTTAAAGTTCTCTCAGCTCCCTCAGAAGAAAGAGTTTTAATGACAGTACTTTTAAAAATCTCACCCTCAATATTTAAAATTCCAATTTTAGTGTTAGTTCCACCTAAATCAATACCTACATAATAATTCATTCCTAATACCTCCATACTTATTGATAATTTTATTATACTATATGTTTTTTTATTTTACACATTATTTTTTTAAAATTACACTTGATTTTTTTTAAAAAAGTGTTATAATTAAGAAAATTAAAACTAGGAGGAAAACTATTATGTATAGTGCTAACATTTGTTGGACAACTGTATATGGACTCTCACTCAGCCTTAACAATCTGAGTCAATTTTCATATACTTTGTTAAAATGTTAGGATTTATATATTATTTAGTTTTTGAGCATCTATTATTTTTAGATTTAAAATAATTTTACTTATTTTTTATTTAACTAAATAATTTTATTTTGTTGACAACAGCCTAACAGGCTGTTTTTTTTATATTAAAATATCTAAGGAGGAAAATTTTATGAAAAAAATTATTGCAATGTTAGCTGGAGCTGCTATGATGGTAAGCTGTGGTGGAAATCAAACACAAGAGGAGAGTTCTACTATTAAAGTAGGAGGAATGGGACCTTTAACTGGTTCTGCTGCTATGTATGGAACTACTATTGAGAAAGGAGCTAAATTAGCCTTTGAAGAGATTAATAACAATGGAGGAGTTTTAGGTAAAAAATTAGAATACATATCTCTAGATGAAAAGGCTGACCCTATCGAAGCTGTAAATGCTTACAATAAATTAGTTGATGAAGGAGTTGTTGCTATCCTTGGAAGTGTTACTTCTAAACCAACTTTAGCAGTAGCTGAATTAGCTGCTAAAGATGGAATGCCTATGATTACTCCTACTGGAACACAAATAAATATAACTGATGCAGGACCAAATGTTTTCCGTGTATGTTTTACTGATCCATACCAAGGAAGTACATTAGCAAAATTTGCTAAAGATAAATTAAATGCAAAAACTGCTGCTGTTATGGTAAATACATCTAGTGACTACTCTGATGGTATTGCTAATGCATTTATAGAGCAAGCTAAAAAAGAGGGAATAGAGATAGTTGCTAAAGAGGGATACTCTGATGGAGATAAAGATTTCAAAGCTCAACTTACTAAAATAAATGGAGAAAACCCTGATATTTTAATGGTTCCTGAATATTATGAGCTTTCTGCACTTATTGCTACACAAGCTAGAGAGATTGGAATGAAATCTACCTTTGTAGGACCAGATGGTTGGGATGGAATTATTGGTGCACTTGATCCATCAGCTTACTCAGTTGTTGATAACTCTTACTTCACTAACCATTATTCAGCAGAAGATAGCAGTGAAAAAGTTCAATCTTTCTTAAAAAAATATAGAGAGAAATATAATGAAGAACCTACTGCTTTCTCAGCTTTAGCTTACGATAATGTATATATATTAAAAAATGCAATTGAAAAAGCTGGTACAACTGATAAAGAAGATTTAGTAAAAGCTATAAAAGCTAGTGATATGGATGGTATTACTGGACATTTAACTTTTGATGAAAAAAATAACCCTATCAAAGCTGTTACAATAATTAAAGTAAAAGATGGAAAATACATTTTTGATTCTGTTGTAGAAACAAAATAAGTATTGTGGTATAATATTATGGAATTTATAATATTATTTTAGGAGGAACATAATGAAAAGAAGTTTATCTGGTATTCAACCTAGTGGAATACTTCACCTTGGAAACTATTTTGGTGCTATGAAACAATTTATAGATGCTCAAAATAGTGGAGAGTATGATGGTTTTTATTTTATAGCTGACTATCACTCTCTTACATCACTTACTGATCCTAAATCTTTAAAGGATAATACTTATAATATAGTGTTAGATTATCTTGCACTTGGACTTGACCCTAATAAATCAACTATATTTTTACAATCAGATGTCCCTGAACATGTAGAGCTTTCTTGGTTACTATCAAATGTAACTCCTGTTGGATTATTAGAAAGAGGACATTCATATAAGGATAAAATAGCTAAAGGAATTTTCCCTAACACAGGGCTACTTACTTATCCAGTTCTTATGGCTGCTGATATACTTATGTATGATGCTGACGTAGTTCCTGTAGGAAAAGACCAAAAGCAACATTTAGAGATGACTAGAGATATTGCTATGAAATTTAACCAACAATATGGAGTTGAACTATTTAAACTTCCTGAACCTCTTACTTTAGATGACTCAGCTGTAGTTCCTGGAGTAGATGGACAAAAAATGAGTAAGTCTTATGGAAATACTATTAATATGTTTGCTAGTAAAAAAGATTTAAAGAAACAAATTATGAGTATTGTAACTGATTCTACTCCTTTAGAAGAACCAAAAAATCCTGATAACAATATAGCAAAACTTTATGCACTATTTGCTTCAATAGAAAAGCAAAATGAGATGAAGGAAAAATTTTTAGCTGGTAACTATGGTTATGGACATGCTAAAACAGAACTTTTAAATGCTGTATTAGAATACTTTGGAGAAGCTAGAGAAAGAAGAGAAAAATTAGCTCAAGATATGAATTATATCCACGATGTACTATTTGAAGGTGGAAAAAAGGCTAGAGCTATTGCTCAAAAAAAAGTTATGAAAGCTAAAGAAGCTGTTGGTATTATTGGTAATATGTATAAATACTACTAATATAAAAGGGAGTTACTATATAAAATAGTAACTCCTTTTTTCTAATACTTACTTAATTATTTTTCAAACTTACTTTTATAATCCCAAATAGTTCTCAATATCTCTTCCATATCGTTAACCATTGGCATTCTTGGATTAGCTGGTGTACATTGGTCTTCATAAGCGTTCATTGCCATTCTATGAATTGCCTCATCCCAAGCCTCTTTAGAGATTCCTTGAGATTTTATATTACTTACTACTCCCACTTTTTGACAAAGCTCTTCACAAGCATCAGCAAACATTTGTACCCCTTCAGCTGGAGTTTTTGGATTTAATCCTATTAATTGAGCTAATTCCATATATTTTACATCTGCCTTATAGTTTTCTATCTTAGGCCAAATATTTAATTTTGTAGGAATTGTTCCATTGTATCTAATTACGTGTGGTAATAAAATTCCATTTGTACGTCCGTGAGGGATATGGAACTCTCCACCTATTTTATGTGCTAAAGAGTGATTCATTCCTAAGAATGCATTAGCAAATGCCATTCCAGCTATTGTAGATGCATTATGCATTTTTTCTCTTGCACAAGGGTGTTTAGCTCCCTCTTTTACTGATAACTCTAAGTAATCAAATACTAATTTTACAGCTTGTTTAGCCCATCCATCTGTAAAGTCAGATGCAAGTATTGAAACATAAGCTTCTACAGCGTGAGTTAATACGTCTATTCCTGTATCTGCTGCTATACTAGCTGGTAAACTCATTACTAACTCTGGGTCAACTATTGCTACAGTTGGAGTTAAAGAGTAGTCAGTTAATGGATATTTTTTATTTTCTTTTTTATCAGTAATAACTGCGAATGGAGTTACCTCTGAACCTGTTCCTGAAGTTGTAGGAATACATACTAATTTAGCTTTTTTACCTAACTCTGGGAATCTGAAAGCACGCTTTCTAATATCCATAAATTTTTGTTTTATATCATCAAAGTTTACTTCTGGGTTTTCATATAGAAGCCACATTACTTTAGCAGCGTCCATTGGAGAACCTCCACCTAGAGCTATTATTGTATCTGGCTTGAAGTTATTCATTAACTCTAATCCTTTTTCTACTGTATCGAAGCTTGGGTCTGATTCTACATCAAAGAATAACTCCATATCTACTTTATCTCTTCTTCCAGCTAAAACATCTTCTATTTTCTTAACATATCCTAAGTTATACATACCTCTATCAGTAATTATCATAACTTTTTCTATCTCTTTCATATCTTGAAGATATTTGATTGAATTTTTTTCAAAGTAAATTTTTGGTGGAAGTTTAACCCATTGCATATTATTATTACGTCTCCCTATTCTTTTGATATTTAGTAAGTTAACTGCACTTACGTTATTTGAAACTGAGTTACGTCCATAAGAACCACATCCAAGTGTTAATGATGGGATAAATGCATTGTATACAGAACCAATTCCTCCAAATGTAGATGGAGCATTTTCTATTATTCTTATAGCTTTACAAGCAAATCCAAATCTCTTAGAAATCTCTGGGTCTTGAGTGTGTATTGCTGCTGAGTGTCCTAGCCCATTAAACTCTACCATTGCTGCTGACTTAGCTATTCCATCCGTTGTACTTTCAGCTTTTAATATAGCTAATACTGGAGATAATTTCTCTCTTGTTAATGGTTCATTTACTCCAACCTCTTTACACTCTGCACATATAATTTGCGTATCAGCAGGAACTTTAAATCCAGATTGTTCTGCTATCCAAGTAGCTGGTTTTCCTACTACTGCTGCATTTAATTTAGCATCTTTTGCCTCTTCTGAGTAAGCAGCAGCTCCAAACATAAATTTCTCTAATTTTGCTTTCTCTTCAGCATTTACAAAGTAAACTTTGAAACGCTTCATCCCTTTTATAAATTCATTATATATTTCATGGTCAACAATAGCAGCTTGCTCTGATGCACAAATCATACCATTGTCAAAAGATTTTGAAAGTATAATATCATTTACAGTTCTTGGTAATACACATGATTTTTCAACATATGCTGGAACGTTTCCTGCTCCAACTCCTAATGCTGGTTTCCCACAAGAGTATGCAGCTTTAACCATTGCATTTCCTCCTGTAGCTAATATTGTTGCTACTCCATCATGCTTCATTAATGCCTCAGTTGCATACATTGATTTCATCTCTAACCATTGGATACAATTTTCTGGTGCTCCAGCTTTTACAGCTGCATCTCTGATTATCTTTGCTGCCATTGCAGAACACTCATGTGCTGATGGATGAAATGAAAATATAATAGGATTTCTTGTTTTTAGTGCAATTAGTGATTTAAAAATTACTGTCGATGTTGGATTTGTAGTTGGTACTATTCCACATACTACTCCAACCGGTTCAGCTATTTCAGTAATTCCTGTTAATTTATCCTCATTTATTACTCCAACTGTTTTTAAATGACGTAAATTACTAGTTACATACTCACAAGCAAAAAGATTTTTTACTGCTTTGTCTTCAAAAACTCCTCTTCCTGTTTCTTTTACTGCTGCTTCCGCTAATATCCCATGAGCATCAAGCCCAGCTACTGAACATTTTGCTACTATGTGGTCTACTTGCTCCTGAGTAAAATTTTCAAATTCTTTTAATGCTTTTAATGCTTTTGTTACAAGTTCTTCTACATGAACATCTATTTGCTCATTTGTTAATTCAACTTGTGCTTCAACAACTTTTTTTTCTGCCATTTATATCCTCCATGCCTCTTCTTCTTGCTGTTTTTTACTTTATCATATTTTAATAACAAAATACAAGTTACTTTTTTCATTTTTTAAAAAAAGATAATTTTTTAATCATTTTAATGATGAAAAAATTATTTTGTATATTTTATAAGTATTTTATTCATACCAATATTAATATTTTTATTTTATAATTTATGTATTTTTATTTTTTTAACAAATAAGTCAATTTTTATAATTTTTATACTATATTTTTACAAGCATTTTTTGAATTTAAATATTACAAATATCAAACAATTACATAAAAATATATTGATCTACTCTAAGTTAAATAAATTCTTTAATTTTTTATTTAATTTTCTTTTTTTTATGATAAAATAATAGAGATAAATATTCAAGGAGGTAGTCATGGCAAAATTTGATAAAATATACAAAGATATAGTAGAAACTATAGATAAATATGGAATTTGGAGTGAAGGAAATGTAAGAACTAAATATGCTGATGGTACTCCTGCCCATTATAAAAGTTATATAGGTTACCAGTTCAGATTAGATAACTCCACTGATGAAGCTCATCTCATAACTACTAGATTTGCTCCTAATAAAGCTCCTATTAGAGAGTTATATTGGATATGGATAATGCAATCTAATAATGTAGAGGAATTAAATAAATTAAAATGTAAATTTTGGGATGAATGGAAAATGGAAGATGGAACTATTGGTAAAGCCTATGGATATCAGATAGCTAAACAAACTTTTGGATATAAAAGTCAGCTTGATTACATTATTAATGAAATTAAGAAAAATCCAAACAGTAGAAGAATTATGACAGAGATTTGGGTACCTGAAGATTTAGACAAAATGGCTCTTACTCCCTGTGTACATCTCACTCAATGGAGTGTAATAGGGAATAAGCTTTATCTTGAAGTAAGACAAAGAAGTTGTGATGTTGCATTAGGACTTGTTGCTAATGTTTTCCAATACTCTGTCCTCCATAAACTAGTAGCTATGGAATGTGGACTTGAGCCTGCTGATATTATTTGGAGCATCCACAATGTACATATCTATGATAGACATATGCCTGTACTTTTAGAGCAAATTAAAAGAGAAGAGTTTGAGGGTGCTATTTTAAAAATTGAAAACTTTACTTCTATTTATGATTTTAAACCTGATGATGTAGTAGTTGAAAATTACAAATATGGGGATAAAATATCTTATGAGGTGGCTATATAATGAGTAAACCTGAGATAAATATGATAGTTTGTGTGGCTGAAAATAATCTTATTGGAGATAAAAATCCAACTGGAAATGGTTTACTTTGGCATTCAAAAGAGGAGTTAGCTTACTATAAAGAAAGAACTATTGGGAATGTTGTTATCTTTGGAAAAAATACTGCTAAATATGTTCCTCTTGAACTTATGAAAAAAAATAGAGATGTTATTGTAATCTCTTCTAAAGATAGTTTTTATGAGATTGTAGAAAGATATAAAGATACAGATAAAAAAATCTTTATATGTGGAGGTGCCACTGTATATAAAGCTTATCTTGAAAAATATCCATTAGATAATATTTATATCTCTAAATTAAAATCCCACATAGAAGTAACCATTCCAAATAATCCTCTTTACTTTCCAAATGTAGAAGAGTTTGGATATTCTGTAGTTGAAGTAAAAGAGTATCAAGATTTTACAGCTTATACCTATAAGAAAAAAAGATAGCGTTTTGCTATCTTTTTCTTTCATATTTGAGATTTCCATTCTCATCATATCTTCTAACTTCTATCTCTTTTCCATAATTATACACATACTCTTCACTTACTTTCCCATTGGTATAGTAGTATCTCTGTACCCCATCTCTTCTACCATTTCTATAATTTTCTTCATAAATAATTTTTCCTTCTACATATTTTATCCACTGACCATCTTTCTCATTATTTCTATGAAAACCTTTTTCTGTAATTCTATCTTTTGTATCATATACAATATAACTTCCCTCTAAAATTCCATCTCTATATTCAGTTTCTTTTCTAAAATAACTTTTTTGGCTAAAATCTGTTGGAATATAATAGATTATTTTCCCATCTAGTCTTCCATTTTGATTATAAGTATATATTCCTATATTTTTACCATTTTCACTATAATCTTTCCATTCTCCAGAACGAACTCCATTAGTATGGTAGCCTATTGTATGTATTTTCCCATTTCTATAATAACTTTTGTACTCTCCATCTAAAATATCATTTTTATAATTTTCCTCTTCATATAATTTACCATCTATTGGATAATAATTTTCAGATTTTCCCTCTTTTTGTCCTTTTATATAATTTATTTTTCTTATCATTTCTCCTTTATTATTATATATAGTAACTATCCCTTCTAAATATCCATCTATATAATTTCCACTCTCTTTTATATCTCCATTATCATAATATGTAGTATATTTTCCATTTAATACTCCCAATTGATAAGTTTCTTCTGATATTATTTTTCTATCTCTATTATACTTTACCCATACTCCATCTTTTTTATCGTTTACAAAGTTTCCCTCTACTTCCAATCCACCATTGTAGTTATTAGTAAAGAAATATCCCTCTCTCATATCATTTTGATAGTTTACTTGCGAAAGAATCTGTCCCCCTATATACTCAGTTGCCTTCCCCTCTTTTTTCCCAAGCACATAATTTAACTCTATATCTTTTTGTCCATTACTATTATATCTAATAAATACTCCATCTAATTTACCTGAAAGATAATTTCCAGAAATCTTAATATTTCCATTCTCGAAATTTTCTAAATAGCGTCCCTCTTTTATTCCATTATTATAATTAATCTCTTTAGATATAGCTCCATTAGAGTAATAATATCTCTCACTACCATTTTTAAAACCATTTATATAGTCAACTTCATATTTTATCTTACCATTAGAATAATATTCTACTTCTTTTCCATTTTTTATTCCATCTACATAATTTTGCTCTCTTTTTATTGTTCCATCTACATAATAATCATATATAGTTCCATTTTTTAAATTTTTCTTAGAGATATTTATTTTAGGTTTCTCTAATTTTTTTTCTGAAGAATTTTTTACAATAACCTTTGTTACCTCTTCTAATTTTTTCTTTTTTTCTGGTGGTATTACCTCTCCCTGATTTATCTTATCTAATTTTTCTTTTAACTCAGCTAATACACCTGATACCTCTTCCTTAGCTTTAACTATCTCTCCCTTATCTACATTTTTTTCAAAAGATTTAGTTGCTAAATAAATGATTCCAGAAATTAATCCTGTAATTAATAATATCACAACTAAAGCTATTAAAAAATTTTTCCCTTTGCTATTTTCTCTCATATATCTCTCCCTTCTTTATATCTCATATTATTATTATATAATATTTTCTATTTCTTTCAAAGAAAAAAGGGACTTACCTCATACTTAGAAGCAAATCCCTTTTCAATATTCAAACTACTATTTTGTTTCAGCTATTTCACAAGCTTCACAAGTAGCTCCATTTAATTCTCTTTCAGCTAAGATATCCTCAATATGCTCTTTTGTTTCTGTTAAAGCCTCTACTGACATATCTTCATAGTTTACAGAATCACAAGATTTTATATTGATACCTTGATTTCTTAAAAAAGCATCAACCTTTGTCTTATTTTTTTTGTATAGGTAATATCCTGCTACTGTTACTCCTATTCCCACTGCAGCTCCTACTACATGGGCTTTTGTTATTTTTCCATTTCCTCCGAATCCAAATCCGAACATGGTAATACCTCCTATTATTTATTTATTGTTACATACTTTTCTGTATTTCTAGACATATTTTTATTTTTTCTAAAGAACACATGGTATATTAAATCTCCAATATTATCTATACTGTTATCTTCAGAAACATTAGCTATATAATAATCTTTATTTTCTTGTTTATTTTTTATTCTAAAAAACTTTACTTCCTTAGCATCATTATTTGTAGAAATAAGGTGTCTACCAAATGTTGTCAGCCAAATCATTGCAACTATTGAAAGTTTTGGAGTATTTAGAAATGATTTTATCAAGTATACTGCTGGTAAAATTTCTAAATCAAATACCCCTTTTCTATTAGTTTCTATGCAAGCATGCTCTAATATAGCAGCTGTTGTCATAGATATAGAAAACCAATTCATTATATTTTGTAATTGATTATCGTTTCTATTAATTAACATATTTATCCCTGACATCATTATAGAAGCTCCTGAATATATAGCAAAACTCTCTATAGCTTTTTGCTCTACCCCTTCTAATAACTTCACTGGCATCATTCCATTTTCAATGGAAAAGGCTGTAAGTATTTTATATATTGCCTCCTGTAGATTAACTTTTTCAGGATTAAATGTAGCTACTACACTTTTAGTTACAGGACTATATTTTAACTCAATACTTTCACTATCCTTTGTAACATTTTCCCTAAAAGTTTCAAAAGATTTTATAGGCTCAGATAACTTTAGCCTAACTCTATTTGGTAACTTATGCATAATTATTACACTAAGTTTTTTCATTCCCCTCTCCTTAATTTTTTAATTTATATTTTAGAAGTTTTAAAGAGTTTCCTACAACTAAGATTGTACTCATATTATGTATAACTGAACTATATATTGCAGGTAATATTCCAGTTGCTCCTAGTACTAAAGCAAAAGAGTTTATTCCTATTGCCATAGCAAAATTTTCTTTTATTGTCTTAACAGTTTTCTTTGAAAGCCCTATTACTTCTGGAACTAATAGTGGGTCATCTTTTGTAATAGTTATATCTGCTGCCTCCATAGCCACATCAGTTCTAGTACTTCCCAACGCTACACCTATATTTGCATATGATAGAGCAGGAGCATCATTTATTCCATCTCCTATCATTATTACATTACTTCCTCTAGATTGTAGGGCTAATATATTTCTTGCCTTATCTTCTGGAAGTAACTCTGACTCATAACTATCTATGGACATTCTAGAAGCTATAGTTTGAGCTTGTTGTTCTAAATCTCCTGTAAGTAATACTATCTCATCTATCCCCTGTCCTCTCAATCTATTTATAGTTCTTTTTATATTTTCTCTAGGTGGGTCTGTAACTCCAATAAGTCCTATTAACTTATCATCTTTAGCAACATAGATAAGTATCTCTCCTCTACCAAGAATAACCTTCACTTCATCATGAGAATTATCTGTAGAGATTCCATTTTCCTCCATAAACTTTTTACTTCCCACTCTAATTATGCTATCCCCTACCTCTGTTTCAATTCCTCTTGCTACTATAACTTTATTTTCTGTATGATTAGGTATCTCTAATCCTCTCTCTTTTACCTCATTTAAAATCGCTACTGCTAGTGGATGAGTAGAAGTTTCTTCTGCTGCAGCTGCATAGGCAAGCATTTTATTTTCTCCAATATTTTTATCTAAAAGTTTTATTGTTTGTACACTAGGTTTTCCCTCTGTGATTGTTCCTGTCTTATCAAAGATAATTGTATCAGCTTTAGAAATTTCCTCTATATAGTTACTTCCTTTGATTAGGATTCCATTTTTAGCTGCTGTATTTATAGCTGCAGAAAAAGCTGCTGCTGTTGAAAGTCTTATTCCACAAGAGTAATCTATTACTAACATACTCATAGCTTTTTGAATATTTCTTGTAGTTCCATATACTATACCAGCTAATAAAAAGTTTAATGGTATGAGCTGTGCTGAGAAATTATCAGCATAGTTTTGAATTTGAGCTTTATTAAAATTAGCATCTTCTACTAATTTTATGATTCTTGAAACTGTTCTCTCATCTCCAACTTTTTCAGCCTCTATTGTAATATTTCCATTTTTTATAATTGTTCCTGCAAAGACATTTTCTCCTACTTTTTTAGTTACAGGCATATACTCTCCTGTAATAGAAGATTGGTCAATATAAGCTTCTCCTTTTGTAATCACTCCATCGACACTTATTTTTTCTCCAGTTTGAACAACTATTTTATCCCCTTTGCTAATCTCTTCAATAGCTACCTTTTGGATACTACCATTCTCCATTACTTTCCAGACATAGTTCTCTCCAACACTTAACATATCTTTTATAGCCCCTCTAGTTTTTTTCATTGTATAAACTGTAAGAAGCTCAGCAAACTCTTCCATTATCATAATAGTTAAGGCTGTCTTTTCTTTTCCTAAAAGTAAACTACTTATAATAGCACTAGAACTCAATGTATCAGCATTAGGTCTTTTATTTTTCACTAGACACCCCAAACCATTTGATATAACTGGAGCTGCTAATGAAAGTACTGCTAAAGTATTAGGATTAAATAATCTCTTTATTCCTACAACTGGTGCTGCTGGTGCTTTTTTAAATATATTATATATTAAAAGTATTCCAGCTGCTGTCATTTTTTTTATTATCTCCTCTGGAGATTCCTCTTGTAACTTCCTCTCTATTACTATGTTTTTACTATTTTCTGCTCTTTCATTTTTATAGATTTCTACTAGATATACATTTAATGTATTTTGAATAAGAGCTATTAAATTGTCATCAGTTACATTTATATCATCAAAATATATAACTACTGTTCCTGTAACACTACTTATCTTAGCACTTTCTATATACCTTACTTGTTCTAATTGTTTTTCAACCTCATTTTTTAATTTCCCCAAATATTTTAGAGCTTTAGATTTTATACGAACTCTACCTCTTATCTTATGAACTACTTCACAATATAAAAGATGACCATTAGTTCTTCCTTTCATCTTATCTTCCTCTTTTCAACTCTTTACATAAAATTTCATAAAATTTATCTAAATTTTTCTCTATCTCTTCTACTGACATCTTATTATAGACATCTTCATTTTCTACAATTTTTTTCCATACAAAGTTTAACCAATCTACAATTTTTTTCTCATTTGTAAGTTGTGGATTATATTTTACAAGTACCTTACTTGTTATATATGAGTAACTAATATCTTCTATTCCTTGCTCCATCTTAATTATACTTGTTGTATAGTGCTCATATTTTTTCATATCTTCAGGAATTTTATCTAGCCCAGGAATCTGCAGTCTTAATCTTCCTGGAATACTATGTACTACTTTTATTTTGTTAAAATATAAAAAAGCTGATTTTAATAAACTATTCACTAATTTCCTCCTTTAGATATGATATTAAATCCCCACCATAGTAAATTTACTCCATTTGGCATAATAGGATTTTGTCTAATTTTTCTTATTCCATTAATTATAAATAAAAGAGCTATTGTACTTTTCAAATCCAATATTCCCTTTGTTTTATTGTAGATAGCAAAGTCTATACTCTCTATTACTTCTCTCATTCCAGAAAAAAGTTTTCCATTTTTTTTATCAAAAACCTCTTCCTCTAATCCAAGAATACTCAGTACAGCACCTATTAAAGTTATAGGGTCAACTACTTCTTCTGAAAACTTGATAAGAACACTTCCTATTAGAGTATTTACAGAGATATCTTCTATTCCATTTAAGCTAGCTAATTTTCCTACTAACTCTTTAGCTTTTTCATCATCTTGTATAAGAGAGTTTACTTTTAATCTTATTCTCCCCTTTATATAATGTTGGACTTCTAATATTCCATAAAAATCTGGAAGCATTTTTTTATTCATCTAATCACCTTCTATCTACAATTTATACTCTTTTAGCTTATCTTTTTAGTATACACTTTTTTTTGAAATAATTCAATATTTTTTATATAAATCATTTTGAATAATATTTGATTTTTTAGTGTATAATATGTTAACTTATTATGTCTAAATATAAAAAGCAGTCCTTTATTATCAGGCTGCTTTTTATATCTAACTAACTTTTTTTCTATTTATATATCTTTTACATTGTTGTTGTACATTATACCCAAGTAATACTCCCAAAATAAAATCCTCTTCTGGTGAAAAATCTCTCAAAGAGTTTTTCTTAAATTTCTTTAATACCTCTATACATTCTTTTGTCCCAAAGAATATATTTACATATCCAGATTTAAGATTTTCTAAAATATATTCATAGCTACATCTATCTAATCTTTCTTTAATTATTTCAAAATTTTCAGTAGTAGTTGTTAAAAGAGCCAAACTTCTAAGACCTTTATTCAATTCATACATCATATGAAAAAATACACCAAGTTCATTTCTCTTTTGTTCACTCATATTATTTTACCTTTTCCACCCAAGCATTTATTCTTTCATCTGTAAGTTCACTTTGATTATTTTCATCTATTACTAATCCTACAAACTCATCATCTACTACTGCTTTTGACCCACTGAATGAATATCCATCAGTTGAAGTTTTTCCTACTAAATTTATTCCCATATCTTTTATCTCTTCATATATAGTTCCTATTCCATCTACAAAGGTATCTCCAAATCCAAATTGGTCTCCTATTCCTATAAGTCCAACTTTTTTCCCTGATAGATTTTTAGTTTTTAATTTATCTAATGCTTCATACCAATCGTCTTGTAAATCTCCCATTCCCCAAGTAGAAGTAGCAAATATTACAAAATCATACTCTTCAACTCTATCAATCTCAGTAGCTGATAATACCTCTGCACCTAATAACTCTCCTACTTTTCCTGCTACCATCTCAGTTGTTCCTGTTGTACTTCCATAAAAAATTGCTGTTTTCATAGTTAACCTCCTTCAAACTTCTAATCTGTTATAATTATACTACCTTTTATTTTGTTTGTCAAATTATTTATATAAAAAATAAAAAGAGAGATATAGTAATTTAAACTATACTCTCTATTATCTCTTAAAAAATATCTTTAATTTTTTTAGCAGGAACTCCTCCAACTATCATATTTTTTTCAACATCTTTTGTTACAACAGAACCTGCTCCTATAATAGCATTATCTCCTATTGTAACACCTGCAACTACTGTAACATTTGCTCCTACCCAAACATTTTTCCCTATCTCAATATTTTTACCACAATCAGTATAAAATGGTGGAAACATACAAAAACTTTCATCTATATTTTTTCTTGTCAATTTTCTCATCAATTCCCTTATCTCTTCTTGTGTATAAAATTTACTATTTAAATCCATTGTTATTTTTCTAGCTTCATCACTTAACTCTAACATATATCTATGGATTTCACTTCCTGCTTCAACTTTCTTTTGACTTTTCATATAATTTAAAAATTTTTCTAAATCCATCTCTCTCCTCTTATCTATTTTGTAAAAATTATTTCTAAATTGTGGTCAGCTTCACTAATATTTTTTTGTAATCTATCTTTTTCAACTACCCTTCCTAGTTTTGTATAACTATATGGAGTATAAAACCTTTTATAAAATAGCACTATACAATCATCTCCATATAACATTAAATCTCCAACTTCTATATTTCCACTATAACTTCTATCACTGGGAATTTTTTTAGAGATTATTCCATATTTTTCATTTCCATTTAATTCCTTTACTTTAATTTTTAAAGGTAATCTTTCTAAAAATATATCAGCACTTTTATTATCTTCTAACTCCACTTTGTAATGTTCATTTTTTATAATAACTTCTATAATTCTCATATTACTTTCCTCTATATCAACAGCTTTACATATAAAATGAAAACTTGAAAATAAAATTATATAAATTTTTCTAAACATTTTTTCCAAGTTCATAAGCCTCTCTTAACTTTTCTTCATATCTCTTTATAGAACCTACTACATCAGCTTCAACACCTCTTACTACTCCTTTTAACCTACTATTTTCAAAACATTCAATCCAACCTTCCAATCCCATTATTGCTCTATCAATAGCTCTTTCATCTGTATCTGCTGCAGTTGCTAAAAGATAGATATCTTTAAATTGGTACTCACTTGGAAATAGAGGATTTGTTCTATCTAATAGAGTCTTCATCTGTCCTGCCATCTCATAAAAATATATTGGAGTAGAAAAAACTACTACATCAGAATTTTTTATTTTTTCTATAATCTCATTAGCATCATCTTTTATTATACATTTTCCTGTATTTTGACAACTTAAACAACCTTTACAAAACTCTATTTTTTTATTTACTAAAGATACTTTCTCTACAATATTTTGACTTTCCTCTGCTCCTTTTAAAAAATAGTCAGCTAAAATATCTGAATTTCCTTCCTTTCTAAGAGTAGTTGATATTACTAAAACTTTTTTATTCATATTTATCCTTCCTTTCTCAAAATATTTATAATAACATACTCTGAATTTCCTGCTGTTCTAATAGGATAACCCCAACCACTCAATCCAGATGTTACTATTACATTAAAATTCTCAAACTCCTTTTGTCCATAAATTAACTCTGCTAAATTAAAAAATTTTATTAATAGATTAAAAGGGAAAATCTGTCCATTGTGAGTATGTCCAGATATTTGAAGATTATATCCTAATTTGCTATTTTTTTCTAAATCTGTAGGTTGATGACTTACTACTATTATATATTTATTTTTATCCACTTCTTTTATAAGCTCTTCACTATCTTTTTTATTTTTAAATATTCTATCCTTTCTTCCTACAAGATTAATATCTTCATTAATATCAATACCTTTATCTTCTAATATATAAATATTTTCCTTTCCTATTGCTTCTTTTAATTCTTTTAAAGTATAATTAGGTTTTTTAGTATATCTAGACATATCGTGATTTCCATATATAAAATACAGTCCATATCTATTTTTTATCTTCCCTAAAATTTTAAATACCTCTTTTACTCCTTGTAGTGTAGTTCCTTCATCTACTATATCTCCACCTAATATTAAAAAATCTAAATTCTCTTTATTTAATTTCTCTACAACTTTTTCTAATTTTTCCATATTTAAAGAGTTCCCATAGTGTATATCACTTATAAATCCTATTTTATATCCTTTTTCTGAAATATTTTTTTCTGTAAATATATTATACTCCACTCTCTTTATATTATTGATATTATAATATCCATAACAAAATAATAAGAAAGTTAATAAAATTGGTAAAGAAAAACTATTATAGAGAAAGCTCCAACCTTTTAAATCTATTTTTTTTAATATTAAATTTAAAATCTCTATTACTATTCCTATTTCAAAAAGATGAAGTAGTATCAGAAACCAGATTCCAAAAATATTTATTCCTGGAATCATTATTAACAATAAAATTATAATTACTACTAGTTTACTAAAATTAAATTCTCCCCAACTATTTATTCTCAATAACACTGTATAAAAATACATTGTCATTATTCCTAATAATATAATAGGGATTATTCTAAACAATCTTTTTCCTCCTTTATACTTTTTTCTATATCTATTGTATAAACTCTCTCTATTTTTTTATTTAAATATTCTAAAGTCTCTTTTAACTCCTCTATTTTACTTATCAACTCTTCTCTTTGCTCAATAAGTAAATTTTTTCTTGCCTCTTTAGTAGAATCTCCTAATTGATATAAAGTTACATATTCTATTAAAACCTCTATTGGAAGTCCAGCTTTCCTCATACATTTTATAAAATTTATCCATCCAATAGAGTTTTCATCATAATCTCTTATTCCGCTTTTATTTCTTGGTACTGGTGAAATAAGTCCTATTCTCTCATAATATCTTAAAGTATCTGCACTTAACTCAAGTTTTTTACTTACCTCTGCTATTGTCATATTAACATCTCCTTTTATTCTCTTTCTTCTACAATAACATTTAGAGTATACTCCAAGTCAAGTGTTTTTTATAAAAAAAATGCTGGTATATTCTACCAACATTTCTTTAAAGGTTTTATATAGCTTCTTTTAGTTGTTCCCCCTCTGTTTTAGCAATAACTAGAGTACAAACTGCATCTCCAGTAATATTTATCATTGTTCTAAACATATCAACAAATCTATCTATTCCCATTACTAATCCTATTCCTTCAAGTGGAAGTCCTATTTGAACCAATACCATTCCTAACATTATAACTCCAACTCCTGGAACACCTGCAGTTCCTATTGAAGCTAAAGTTGCTGTAAGTATTATTGTAATATAATTTCCCATTGTTAAATCTATTCCATATATCTGTGCTATAAATATTGTTGCAACTCCTTGCATTACCGCTGTACCATCCATATTTATTGTATTTCCTAATGGAATAGTAAATGATGAAATTGCTTTTGATACTCCAAATGTTTCTTGCATAGATTTTAAAGATGATGGAAGGCAAGCACTACTTGAAGCAGTAGAGAAACCAACCATCATAGTAGGAGCAAAACTTTTAAAGAATTTTATAGGATTATATTTTCCAAATAATACTAGAATTCCTTGATATGTAACTAGGCAATGAATAAACAATATAATTACAACACCTATAAAATATTTGAATAGAGGTAATAGTGCTACATATCCTAATGTTGTAAATGTCTTAGATATCAATCCATAAACTCCAAATGGTGCAAATATCATTATTATTTCTACTAATTTTAAACTTAAAGCATTTCCTTCTTCAAATACTTTCTTTATATTACTAGCTTTATCTCCTAAAAGAGAAAGAGCAACTCCAACTAAGATAGCAAAAACTATAATTTGTAACATATTTCCAGTTGCCATAGCTTCTGCTGGATTTATAGGTATCATATCAAGTAATATATCTACAAAAGGCTTAGTTTCAGAAACTGTCACTTGAGATACTGCTATATCTCCTATATTTACTCCTCTACCAGGATTTATTATATTTCCTCCAACTAAAGCTAATATTACAGCAAAAGCAGTTGTAGAAAGATAGAATATTAAAGTTTTTACTCCTATTCTTCCTAATTTAGTAACATCTTCTATACCAGCTGCACCTATAACTAAAGAGCATAAAACTAAAGGTACTACCACCATTCTTATAGCTCTTACAAATCCATTCCCTAAAAGATTGAAAACAAAATTAAGTAAATATTTACTTACAAATGGATTATCTTTCATTGGATGTAAAATCAATCCTGTAATCACTCCTAATATTAAAGCTATAAAAATTTTCGTAGTCAAATTTAGTTTTTTACTCATTTTTCTTCTCCCTTAAAAATTATTTTCTTTTTCTAAATTTTATAAAAATTTTATTACACGAATGATTATATCATATTTTTTGAAAAAATCAAATATTTTTTAAAGAATTTAAAAATTTATTTTCTTTTTTATATGATGCTAAATAAAATCTTATCTCCCACTCTTAATATTACATCTCCTGATGGAATAATATCTTTATCTCCTCTTCTTATAGAGATGATATGCATACTCTTAGGTAAGGATAGCTCTCTTATGGCTTTATCTACATACTCAGAATCTTTTTCTATAAATAATCTCTTAATAGATAACTCTTCAAGCTCTTCTAAATCAATCTCTGTTGCATCACTATTTTTTTCTTTTTCAAAGAGATTAAAAAATCTAGCTAAAGGTTTTAGAGTCATTCCTTGAATGATAACTGAAAATACAACTATGTAGAATACCATATTAAACATTGACTGAGATTTTCTAAGTCCCTCAGTAATTGCCATTGTTGAAAATATTATTGGGACTGCTCCCTTCAATCCTGCCCAAGAAATAAATAGTTTTTCTTTTAAATTATAATTAAATTTTTCTAATAGTAAAAATACAACTGCTGTTCTTGAAACTATAGTAATTAAAATTGCTAAGATACTTCCACTTATCATAACTTTTCCTAGTTGACTTGGGAAAACTAGAAGTCCTAATAAAACGAACATCATTATTTGCATAAGCCAAGAAAGTACTCTCATATTTCTAAAACTATTCACTTTAAAACTAAATCTCTCATTTCCTATTAATATTCCCATAAGATAAATAGCTAAAAATCCATTTCCACCTAATATTGAAGTAAGGGAAAAACATATAAAAAGAAAAGCAATCAAATGTATAGTTAAAAACTCTTCTCTCTCTATCTTTAAAAACTTTCCAATAGGTAGTGTTATTTTTCCAAATACTACACCTAAGGCTCCTCCTATAACTATTTGCTTTATCAGAAAGAAAATTCCACCTAATATTGATGGGCCATCAGTTTTAAACATAGAGATTATGAATAGTATCAAAGCATAAGCCATCGGGTCATTACTTCCTGACTCTATCTCTATTACTGTTTTAACTTTTTTCTTTAAATTTGAATCACCTAAAACAGAAACAACTGCAGCAGCATCTGTTGATGAAACTATTGCCCCAAAAAGCAAAGCTTCTTTAGGAGTAAAATCTGTAAGAATAAAAGCAAAAAAAGCTGCAAAAAGAGTTGTTAAAAATACTCCCAGTGTTGCTAGTATTCCACTTGGATATAGAGCTGATAGTGCATCACTTTTCTTAGTTTCCAAAGCACTTGAAAAAAGAATAAATAGTAATGCAAAATTTCCTATCTGCTGTGTAAGTTCTGCATCATCAAAATATATACCACCTATTCCTTCTGATCCTGCTAATATTCCTATAAACAAAAACATAATAAGTAAAGGTACTTGAACCTTTTTTGACAATCTAATTGAAAATAAACTAATAAAAAGTAAAATTCCTACTGTTAAAATTTTGTATTCCATCTGTCCTCCTCTATTCGTTGTAAATTTCTTTCATGAAGTCATACCATTTTTTATACTCTTCTTCATGTATACTATTTTTTAAAAATACAAAATTAAATTCTCTTTCCTCAAAAAAATTTTCTAGATTAATAATTGCTAATTTTCTCATTAAAATCTCTTTCTCTACTGCTCTTTCATAAATAAAAGATATTCCTTTATTTTCTTTTACCAACTCCTTTATTATATTTATATTTTCTATTTCATATTTCTTATTGAAATCATTTAATGACAAATTATTATCATATAGTATTTTTTCAAATATATCCCTTGTTCCTGAACCATTCTCTCTTAAAATAATTCTCTCTTTTACAATATCATCAAATTTAGTAATTTCAGTAGCAATAGGATTATTTGCTGCACATATTCCTACAAATCTTTCCTTAGAAAAAAGATAATTTTCATACTCAGTTTTTTCAAAAAATCCCTCTATAAATGCAAAATCTATATTTCCTTTTTTTAATTCCTCTAAGAGTTCACTAGTATCTCTTATAATAAAAGAAATATTGATCTCAGGGTATTTGCTAGAAATCTCTGATATAATTTTAGGGATAATAAATTCACCAATAGTAAAAGTAGCTCCAAAATGAAGATTTTTTTTACTAATATCTATATTTTTTATCTCCTCTCTTATCTTATTAGCATCTGAACTCATTGTTAAAAGATATTTATATAGCGCTTCTCCCTGCTCTGTTATAGTTAAAACTTTTTTATTGTAATTAAAAAGCTTACATCCATAAAATTCTTCTAAATATTTTATGTGCTGACTCACTGCAGGCTGTGTCATATGTAAATTCTCTGCAGTTTTAGTATAATTTCTAGTTCTACATAATTCTATAAAGGTATCTACTCTAAAGTCTAACATTTTTTCTCCTTGATTATAATTTTTTATTATATTTTAATAAAAATATATAATTTTATTTTATACTTTTTTTATGATAAAATCAAGACATAAATAAGAAATAAAATAAATATTTTTAGGAGGCTATTATGAATTTCAAATTTTCTAATGAACAAGAAGTATTTTTATCAAAAGTGAGAGATATAACTATGAAAGAGGTTGCTCCTATCGCAGCTAAAATAGATAAAGAAGCATCATTCCCTGTTAATACTATTAAATTATTAGGAGAAAATGGTATTATGGGAATACCTTTTGAGAAAAAATATGGTGGACTTGAAATGGATAACTTAACTTATGTAGCAGCTGTTGAAGAGTTATCAAAAGCTTGTGCCTCTACTGGTGTTATTATGTCAGCACACACTTCTTTATGCTCTTGGCCAATAGCTACTTATGGTACTGAGGAGCAAAAAATTAAATATCTAACTCCATTAGCTAGCGGTAAAAAATTAGGAGCTTTTGGTTGGACAGAAGCTGAAGCTGGAACTAAAACAACTGCAATAAAAAATGAAAATAAATATGTATTAAATGGTAAAAAAGTTTTAATTACTAACTCACATGAAGCTGATATCTTTGTTGTATTTGCTAAAACAGATTTAGAAAATGGAACTCTTTCAGCTTTTATTGTAGAGAGAGGAACAAAAGGATTTTCTGTAGGTGAAGCAGAGGATAAAATGGGAGTAAGAGGTTCTTCTACTGCTGAGCTTTTCTTCGATAACTGTACTATTCCAGAAGAAAATTTACTTGGAAACTTAGGTGAAGGATTAAAAATAGCTATGTCTACACTTAATGGTGGAAGAATAGGTGTAGCAGCTCAAGCTGTAGGACTTGCACAAGGAGCTTTAGATGCTGCAATAGATTATGTAAAAAATAGAATGCAACTTGGCAAACCTATATCACACCACCAAAATACTCAATTTGTCATAGCTGATTTACAAACAAAAATAGATGCTGCTAGACTTATGACTTATAGAGCTGCTAATATGAAAGATTTAGGAGAGGATTATGGATATATGGCATCTATGGCAAAATTATTTGCTTCAGAAATAGCTATGGAAGTTACAACTAAGGCAGTTCAATTATTTGGGGGAAATGGATATTCTAAAAAATTCCCAGTGGAAAGAATGATGAGAGATGCTAAAGTTACTGAAATCTATGAAGGAACTTCAGAAGTTCAAAAAGTAGTTATTGCTGCTCATATGGGAATTAAATAAAATAATTTAAGAATAACTCTCGTTCAAAAAATAAAGAGCAAGTATGGCTCAGCTCACTAAAAACACAAAACTCGCTTCACTCAAACAATTGTGTTTTTTAGCGTTCGCTTTTGCTGACTTGCTCTATTTATTCTTCTCAATCTTCTTTATTCTTGAATTTTATAATTTTTATAAAACTAAAATCTAAATATAAAATATTAGAAATTTACATAATAACCATGCTCTTTAAATAAACTAATTACTTCACTTACATTTTCACTTTTAATCAATAAGTGGAAATCTTCCCCTTTTAACATAAGAGGTTTAAATCTTTCATCTTTAGTAATAGTTTTTATAAGTTCTTTATCATTTTTTAGTTTTAAAACTACAAATTGACTTTCAGCTTTTATAACACTACTTTTTTCTAAAATATCTTCAAAAAACTCTCTCCAAAGTTGGTTAGGTTCAGAAGTTATTTTTGTATAAAATTCATTTATTCTTTCCTCTATCTCTTTAGAACTACTGATTCCTCTTAAGAAATTTTCTCTAGTAAACTTATATTTATTTGTAGCTATTCTTTGAGATACTCTCTCTAAAAACATTGTCTTAACTGGAGCATCTCCCATAAGAGTAGCTATAAGTCTATCTTCATCTAGGATTACCTCTCCATCTTCTTTTGCATTTTTAAAGTCATACTCATCTATTCTATCGAAGCAATATCTTCCTAATTCTGTAAATTTAATATATTTAATTCCATCATATTTACTTAGATATCCATTTTTTAGATATAGAGAGTTATTAATTGATGGGTAATCATAATAGATTTCAAATACTCCTAATACTCCTAATAGGAATAGTACAGATTTTATAAATGGTATCACAACATACATTTGATACTTTTCATAGTTTAAAATTTTTGTTCTCTCATAGTTAGCCTCATTTATATAAATATAATCGTAGGCATCTTTTACATCTATTATTTCAATAAACTCATCTCTATATAATATTGCTTTTATAATATTATCTACACTTACAGGCTTATCATCTGGTAACTCGTCTATTATCTTTTTAATAGTTGCAAATCCTCTTTTTATCTCCTCTTTAGATTTCCAAATATTCTTTACTCCCTTTAGATAGTTTAAGTAAAGAGAAGTATAGTGATAATTTTCCTCTTTGATAAGCTCTCCACTTATAAAATCTCCAACTATATTTTTTATATTTGAAACTTTAAAATAATTTTCATCAATATATCTATCTTTTACTAAGAAAAAGAAAAGTGCTATTGTTTCAGTTTTTAGATAATCTAAATCTTTAGAATCTTCATAATATTCAGTTATATTACAATATTTTTTCATATTAAGTTTTGATTCTTTCAATATCTTAGCACTACTTGATAATTTTACTCCCCCTTGAGAATAAAACTCAAAATACATCTTAAAGTTTTCTATTAACTCTTTCTCATTATTATTTACAAGGTTTGCTTTTATTTTTTTCTGTGGAATAATATTATATTCCTCTGGCTTTTTCATATATTTTCTTATTACTCTAAGAATATCATAATCTAGGTAAAGATACTCTCCCTTTTTTATATCCTTATCAGCTTTAAAGAATAAAAACTCCTCTTTTAAGTCCTTATTGATATCGTAATTATTTTCTAATTTTAAAAATCTTTCTCTATTAGTAATAAAAAATTTTCCGTTCCAAGCAACCTCTTCAAAAACCTCTCTTACATCTTTATCTAGTTTTTCAAAAATTGTACAGAATATCTCTTCTTTAGAATAAAATTGCTCTAACAAATCTAAAAAAGTCTGTTTATTACTATTTTCACTAATTAAAGAGATTTCAAAAAGTCCTAGGTTACTCCCTATATACCCTTCAGCTATCCAGTCTAAAAAATATTTAGTATAAAGTTTAAATAAAACTTCCTTAGAGTAAAACTCATTTACTGCCTCTCTAAATCTATCTTTACTTATTGCCATCTCTTCTCCTAAACTTTTTTATTCTCCTAAAATAAATTCAATATCCTTCTCAGTAAGTGTTTTTAAACTAGAACTATCTTCAGATATTAAACTATCTAGAAGTTTTATTTTTGATTCTTGTAATTGAAGTATCTTCTCTTCAATAGTATCTTTTAGTATCAGTTTATATGAAAATACTGTTCTATCTTGTCCCAATCTATAAGCTCTATCTATTGCTTGATTTTCAACTGTCTTATTCCACCAAGGGTCATAGATAAATATTGTATCAGCAGCAGTAAGGTTTAATCCTACTCCTCCTGTTTTAAGAGTCATTACAAAAACTTTATATTTATTATCTTTTTGGAATTTATCTACTAATAGCTGTCTATCCTTAGTGGCTCCACTCATAGAAAGATATTTTATTCCATATTTTTCTAAGTCATCACAGATATTTTTTATAGAGTTAATATAGTTTGTAAATACTAATACTTTGTGTCCATTCTCCACTGCATCTAATATGTTATTGATAAGTACCTCTCTCTTACTAGAAGTTACTCCAACACTTTTTGATTCTGGACAACTTGTTATCTGTCTTAACTCATTTAAAGCTTGTAATATAAAAAATTGTGTCTTTCCTAATCCATTCTCTTTTATTTGAGAGTGTACCATATTGTAATAGTAGTTTCTTCTCTCTTCATAAAGTTTTTTCTGCTCTGGATTCATCTCAATATACATAGTTTTCTCTATCTTATCAGGTAAATCTTTCAGAACCTCTTTTTTTATTCTTCTTAAGATAAATGGATATACCTTTTTCTTAAGCTCCTCTATTGCCTCTTGGTCATTTTCTCTTTGAATTGGAATAGCATAATAGTTATTGAACTCTTCCATTGTTCCAAACATTGATGGATTTAAAAATCTAAATAATGAATACAATTCACTTAGGTTATTCTCTATAGGTGTTCCACTTAGAGCTATTCTATGTTTAGCATTAAGTAACATAATAGCCTTTGTTGTTTGTGCATTTACATTTTTTATATTTTGAGATTCATCTAATATTACAGCATCAAAGTCATAATCCCTTATAATCTCAATATCATTTCTAATAGTTCCATAGGTTGTAAGTATTATACTATTTTTCTTTATAATATCTCTATTTCTAAAGTTTCCATAGTATATTCCAACCTTTAATTTAGGACTGAATCTTTTTATCTCACCATCCCAGTTGTAGATAAGAGATTTTGGCATAACTACTAAGCTTTTTCTCCCTTTTACTTGGTGTAATCTTGTCAATACAGAGATAGCTTGTAGAGTTTTTCCAAGTCCCATATCATCTGCTAGGCAACCTCCTAAATTATTATCCATTAGGTATGACAACCACTTATATCCATACTCTTGATACTCTCTAAGTTGGGCTTTTACCTTTGGAGGTTCTATATCATAATTTTTTATATTATTTATTCCCTTAAAGAAATCTCTTGTTCTATTCATCTCTTCAGAGAAAATCTTATCCTCTATCAATTCCTCTACAAGAGGTAAATCAAAGAAAGAAAGTTTTACTTTTTTCTTATCACTATCTTTGAAAAGTCTCTCTAATTTCTCAATATATTTCTTATTGATTAGAGCACTTGTTCCATCACTTAACATTATATAAGAATCTTTTTTATATGATGAAAGAACATCTAGTATAGAAAACTTTTCTCCCTCTATCTCTAACTCTATCTCTCCTTCTAAGAAATCTATAGAGTGGCTAAATTTTCCTATAACCTTTGGTTTTACTGCTTTTATATTATACTTTCTAAGTTTATCAGTTCCTACAACTCTATACTTAGAAGCTAACTGTAGTAAGTCCTGCATAATAAACTCTTTAGCTAATTTTTCCTGCATAATAATTAGATTACTTTCATCTAAATAATAACTTGCTCTTACCTTTAAATTTTTCTGATTTTTTGCTAAAATCTTTACAATATCCTCTACTGCCTCAGATATCCTACTTATATCCACTTCACAAATAGATATTTTTTTCTCCATATTATTAACAATAGCTACTTTTTCTATCTCATGTCCCTTTAAAAAATCATAATGCATACCTGATACCATTAAAGTAACTTGAAGATACAAACTATTATCATAGGATATTTTCTCTATTACTAATTGTGGATTAGGAGTGCACTTTTCTCCTATTACAACCTTATAATCCTTATACTCTATCTCAATATTTTTAAAATATTTTATAGTAAGAGTTAAAAAATTTTCTAATCCTGATTCATCAATAGTTCCAACTAATTCTTTTAAGGTATGGAAATCATTACTCTCCATATCTATAATATAAAAAGTATTATCAGCTAAAATTAAATCCTCATTTATAATTATAAAATCATTTATAGAACCATTTAATAAAAGCTCTGTATTTAAAGATGTAGCACTATTTTCCTTTTCTTTAATTATAAGAGCTAGTGTGTTCTCTCTTTTTACCCACTTAAGTGGCTCCATTTTTTCATTTACAAGTTTAGGATTATCTATCAGATATTCTATCAAATCTGGGTGTTCATTTAGATATGCTTCTTCATATTCATTTTCCCAATCTATAAAAAAACTATCCTCTTTTATTCCCTTTATATATGTTAAAATCTGACTAGTAGTATCTTCTGCCTCTTCATCTACCTCAATATTTTCCAACATCTCTCCATTAGAATCTACTGGAGTAACATAGGCTCCTCTCTCATCTATTTTTAACATAAAGTATATTTTTTCTAGTATATCATCTCTCTTTTCTAAGCTCATAATCTTCTCTACCCTTACTATCCTTAATTTTTATTCAGAGTATATTATATCAAAAAATACGAATTTTATCAATATTTTATTTATTCTTTAGCTCTAAATACATATCATTCCACTTTGCTCCTCCATGTGAAGATGCTGATATTCCTAGATGTTTAAACCCAAATTTAGAATAATAATGTACTAAATGGTCTTTACAAGTAAGAACTACTCCTTTCTTACCCCTTTCTATACTCAATCCTATTAATTTTTTCAACAATTCTTCAGCTATTCCCTGTTTTCTATATTCAGGTACTACATCTAGTCCAAAAACTGTCTGATAATCTCCATTAGGTTTATGTAGTTTTGTATTATGATACAGCTCGTCTGGAAGTTCTGGAGTATTAGTTGTACAACCATTTATAAATCCTACTACTTTTCCATCTTTTTCTGCTACTAAGAAATTTTCACTGAAAGCTTCAAATCTTATTTTTAATGTCTCTCTATCAGCTGCTTCTGCTACTGGAAAACATTCTAATTCTATATCAGCTATTCTCTCTACATCCTCTTTTTTTGCAAATCTTATTGTTAACATAAAAATTCTCCCCCTATATCTCAAATATTTTCTCACAATTTTTTACAATTCTTATAACATTTATATTAACTCTTTTTTCCAACTCTTCAGCTATTTTATACTTATCCCACATATGCATTGGAATTATATTTTTTACTTCAACTCTTTTTATAAAATCTTCCACACCTAAGAAGCTATTTTCCTCTAATCTTGGGTCAACTGGATAAAATAGATAATCTACTTTTTCTATATTCTCTACTATTTTTTTCATTTTACTCATATAAAGATCTCTCATATCCTCTTCTTCTTTTGGTGTATCATCTGGCCAAGCCCACCAATTTAAATCTCCTGAGTGAAAGAATCTCTTTCCATCACATTTTACAAAATAGGATACCCCTAAATCACTTGATCCAAAAACTTTTATCTCTAATCCATCTATGCTTAGAGTATCTCCCTCTTTTACAAAATATTTTTTTACTTCTGCTTTAATATCATCACTTAAAACATATTCTACCTTTGAATTTTTTTCTTTCCACTTTAATATCTCACTATTAAAGTGATCCCCATGTCCATGAGATGAAAATACTAATAATTTTTTATCATTTTTTATAAAATCATCTATTCTAAAATTTCCACTATTTCTTTTAGGTTCCATATAATAATCAAACACTAACTTATAATTTTCTGTTTCTACTGCAAATCCACTGTGATAAATATAAAAAATCTTCATCTCTACCTCCTAAATACAACTATTCTCTATATTATAGCTGTTAATATTATTTTTGACAACTTTTATTCTGCTTTGATATAATTTATCTATCAACTTTTTAAGGAGGATTAATATGTTTAAATTTAACCATTTCAACTTTAATGTATTAGATTTAGAAAAAAGCTTAAAATTTTATGAGGAAGCTTTAGGATTAAAAGAAGTAAGAAGAAAGGAAGCTGAAGATGGGAGCTATAAATTAATTTATCTTGGGGATGGAGAGGGACATTTTTCTCTTGAACTTACTTGGCTTAGAGATAGAGAGGAAAAATATGATCTAGGAGATGAAGAGTTCCACTTAGCCCTTACTACTGAAAATTATGAAGAAGCTTACAAAAAACATAAAGAGATGGGAGTTATTATATACGAAAATCCAGCTATGGGAATCTATTTTATAGGAGACCCAGATGGATATTGGATAGAGATAGTTCCTGCTAAAAAATAATTTTGATAAAAAGAGGAGTTTGCACCGAATATACAAACTCCTCTTTTTTCTTGGGGAAAGAATTTTATGAATTAATTACTATGTTTTTTTGACGTAGTTTTTCTTTAAAAAGTTTAAATAATTTTATTTTTTTGATATAATTATCTTATAAATATGAAGAGGTGAAAAAATGAAATTAAATGAAGTATTAGATGAATTAGTTATAAAAAATAGACCTATTAGTCAATATGGGAATGTTGCTAACTATATTCCAGAACTAGATAAAGCCCAAAAAGATGCTCTAGGAATTTTTATAACTGATATCACTGGAAATAAATTTCATGCTGGAGATTGGAATACAAAATTCACTATACAAAGTATATCTAAAATAGTAACTCTTATGCTAGCAATTCTAGACAATGGCGAGGAATATGTATTCTCTAAAGTAGGTATGGAACCTACTGGCGATCCATTTAACTCAATAGTAAAACTTGAAACTTCTCGTGGAAGAAAGCCCTATAATCCTATGATTAATGCTGGAGCGATTGCTGTTTCCTCTATGATAAAAGGAAAAGATGCTAGAGAGAAATTCGAACGTCTTTTGGACTTTTTTAAATTAATCTCTGAAGACAGTACTCTTGATGTAAATTATAAAATCTATTGTGGAGAAGCAGAAACAGGAAATAGAAATAGAGCTATGGGGTATTTTTTGAAAAGTGAGGGCATAATTGATGGAAATGTAGAAGATGCTCTTACAGTTTATTTCAAACAATGTTCTATTGAGGTGACTGCTGAAACTCTTTCAAAAATAGCACTGTTTCTAGTTAATAATGGAAAAATTTCTACTGGAGAAACAATTATCCCACCAAGAGTAGCCACTATTATAAAAACATTAATGGTTACTTGTGGAATGTATGATAGTTCTGGAGAGTTTGCTATAAGAGTTGGTATCCCATCTAAAAGTGGTGTAGGTGGTGGAATACTATCTGTTGTCCCTGGTAAGATGGCTATTGGTGTCTATGGTCCATCTCTAGATGAAAAAGGAAATCCTATTGCTGGTGTTGCTCTTTTAGAAGATTTATCTAAGAAATTAAATCTTACTATATTTTAATTTCTCCTTGACTATTTTAAATTTATACCTTACTCTATTGTAATGAGATTTTAATTTTTTATTTGGAGGAATAATGTTTAAGGCTATTGATTTAAAAAGAGACTCTGTTTCAAAACTATTTTTTAATTTTTCAATACCTGCCGTTACTGGTATGATGGTTAATGCTCTCTACGCTATTGTAGATGGAATTTTTATTGGACAAGGGGTAGGAGCTGACGGACTTGCTGCTGTAAATATTGCTTATCCTGTTATCAATCTTGGTATTGCCATAAGTTTATTGATTGGAACTGGTGGAGCTACTTTAATGTCCTTACGCCCTAAAAATATTAAGTTTAAAAATACTTGTTTTTCACATATAGTTACTTTGAATATTATTTCTTATATTATTATTTTGGGATTAGTTTTAATTAGTGGAGATAGTTTAATCTTTTTATTAGGTTCAAGTGAGCAGTTAGCTTTACAAGTTAAAACATACCTATATACTTGTGTTATTGCTATGATATTTTTGATGCTATCTAATAGTTTAAATGCAGTAGTTAGAAATGATAAATCTCCTGTATACGCTTTTATATCTATGGTTATTGGAGCTATTACTAATGTATTTCTAGATTGGTTATTTATCATAGTATTTAAATGGGGAGTTTTTGGTGGTGCTTTTGCCACAGCTATTGGACAATTATTTTCTTTTTTATTTTTAGTAAAATATTTTTATAGAATAGATTGTAAAATAAAATATAAATTCCAAAAGTTAAAATTAACTTTTCTTAAAAATATTATCTCTATTGGATTTCCATCATTTACAATCGAGTTTACAGCTGCACTTACCAATGCTCTTTTTAATATCTCCTTTATGAAATTTTTAGGAGAAATTGGAGTATCAGCTTACTGTATTGTCGCATATATCTGTTATATATTTAGATGCTTATTTACTGGATTATCTCAAGGAATTCAACCTGTTATAAGCTATAACTATGGAATAAAAGAGTATGAGAGAGTTAAAAAAACATATAGATTAGGGCATATAGTTACTTTCTTGATATCTTCATCTATACTATTAACTGTAATATTCTTTGGAAAACATCTAGTAAAATTATTTAATAATGATAAAGCTCTTGTTGATTTAGCAGCACATGGATTGATTTTATTTGCTAGTGCTATTATCTTTCAAGGAGCAAACTTTATCAATATATCATACTTACAATCTAAAGGAATGACAAAACTATCTAATATAATCTCCTCATTGAGAAGTATTGTATTTTTTATAATCTCAATAATTGTACTTCCATTATTTTTAAGAGAAACTGGGGTTTGGTTATCTCTTCCAGCTTCGGATCTTATGTGTTTTATTGTTAGTATAATTATTCTTAGAAAGGAACTTCCTTTTTCATTTAAGTTTTCTAAGAAAAAAGATAAGAAAAAATTTATAAATTTATAAAATGAAGGAGCTATTACAAATTTTAAATTGTACTAGCTCCTATTTTTTATTCTTTTACTTTTTTTAATGAATTTATAAATAAAAATACTCCTATTACAATAGAAATATAGTCTGCTACAGTTTGTGTGAAGTTAACTCCTGTCAATCCTAAAAAAGAGTTCATCACAAATAGCAAAGGTATAAACAATAAGCCCTGTCTTGCTAAAGATAATACAGTAGCAGGTAGAGGATTATTAATAGCCTGCATTCCATTTATTGATAAAAACATTACTCCTAATATAGGTCCTGCTAACGAAGTAGCCACTAACATCTTTGCCCCATATTCAATAACCTCTCTATCTTGAATAAATAATTCTATTATCTCTTTACTAAAAACTATATAAATTACTGTCAATATTAAGCCTATACTTATTGAAAATTTTAAACTAAACTTCATAATATCCATAAATCTCTTTTTTAATTTAGCTCCATAACAATATCCTAAAAGAGGTTGGATACCATTAGCAATTCCCATATGTATTAGAGCTATTAATAGATATATCTTTGTTACTATTCCCATAGCAGCAACTGCACTATTTCCGTAGATAAGTAAAATATTATTTAAAAATATGGTAGAGATACTCATAAGCCCTGAATTTATTCCTGCAGGTATTCCTAATTTTAACAAACTTCCTGCTACTTCTTGACTAAAAGTAAAATATCTAGGTGATATTGTTAATAACGGGCTTCTATAATTAAAATAATAAATATAATATAATGTGCCAGCTATATTTCCAATAACTGTAGCTATAGCAGCTCCTGCTGTTCCCATTCCTAAAGTTAAGATAAATATTGGATCTAAAACTATATTTACAATTGTTCCAATCATTCCACCTATCATTGATGCCTTAGCTCCTCCTTCTCCACGAACAGTATGACCAAAAGCATTAGAAAATAAAATAACAGGTCCACCTAGAGCTATATAAAACAGATACTCTCTTGCAAAAATATATGTATCTAGAGTAGCACCCAATAATTTTAATATATTATCCATAAAAATTATGATTATAGCTCCAAAAATTACTCCCAATCCTAATGATGAATAACAAGAAAAACTTGAACACTGCTTTGCATATTTTCTTTTTCTCTTTCCTAAAAATATTGAAATCAATGTACTTCCTCCAATACCAATAAGTTGAGATATAGCCATATACATTACAAAAATTGGATTTGTTAAAGATACAGCTGCCACTTGAAGTGGATTTTGAGTCTGTCCTACAAAAAATGTATCTGCCATATTGTATATTACTACAATTAATGACGAGATTATTGTAGGGATAGCCATCTCCATAACTGCTTTTTTTACTTCAACTTTTTCAAATAAATTTTTATTTTTCTCCATTTTTCCTCCGTTTTTTAGTATGCTAGCAAACTTTGCTTTTAAAATAGGAAAATCTACTTTTCCATATTCTTTATTAATAATCTACAAACTTTCTTAAATATATCTAGTTCTTCTTGAGTGATATCTTTTTTTAATTTATTTTCCAAATTATTTATTATCTCTTTTCCAACTATTTTTAAACTCTCTCCTTTTTCTAAAACAACTATTTTTTTTAACCTTCCATCATTTTCTAAAGGAACTCTTTCTATTAGACTTTTTTCCTCCATCAACGAAAGCATCTTTGATGCAGTTGCTTTATTGATATAAAACTCCTCCTCTATATCCTTTTGAAAGACTTCTTTATCTTTATCAACAGTTGCTAGAAAATTTATAATCATTATATTCATTAAGGTAATATCTTTTAAACTATAATTTTTATATTGATTATACATCTCTCTCTCTATATGGTTACTTATTTTTTTTACAAAAAAACCAATATCTTCATTTTTTTCTCTTTTCATAATTATACTCCTACTCAAAAAAGTTTGCTTACAAAGTATTCTAAACTTTTTTTATTTTTTTGTCAATAAACTCTTGAAAAAAACTTTTTTATGTGATATAAATAATATGTGTTTAAACACTTATTATAAAAGGAGATACTATGAGTGATTATAATTTAAAAAAATCTTTAGGTTTTAAACTAGATAAAGCTTCTAGATTAACTACTTTAAATTTTAATAAAAAATTAAAAGAAAATAATTTTATGATAACTCCTGAACAGTGGGGTGTTATTAACTTTTTATTAGAAAGCAATGGAATTACTCAAAATCAAATAGGAACTCTTATTGGAAAAGATCATACTTGTGTTTCTAGACTTGTAGATACTCTTATAAAAAAAGGTTTGATTATAAAGAAAAATTCTCTCAATGATAAAAGAATAAATTTAATATTTTTAACAGAGTTAGGTAAACAAATACAAAGTGATGTTGTAGAAACTGTAGAACATAGTTTAGATACTGTTTTTAAAAATGTATCTGAAGAGGAGAAAAAAATTTTTTCCGATGTATTAGATAAAATTATAAAAAATTTAGAGTGATCTTACTCTATTTTTTTAACAAAAATATGTGTTTAACCACATAAAAGGAGTGTTTTTTATGAAAGAAAGAAAAATTATTTTTATTTTAGGATTATTAATTTTTATCTTTTTTAATAATCCAATTCTAGCCTCTCAATTAAAAAGAAGCTATTTAATTTTAAATTTAACTGATCTCAATGATTTACCTAAAGCTAATAGGTGGCTTTTTAAATATCATGCTCAAGATACAATCAATATTAATGGTCCTATTTTAGCAGGATATTCAACTTACAGAGCTCTTCCTATTCCTGAAGGTGGAGAAAAATATGGAGCTTATAACTGGAGAATGACTGAACATTATTGGAGAGAAGATCCTTTTTCGATGGAAGATGAATTAAATCAAGGAACTGCAATGAGTGAAGTATGGGTAGAAGGATATAATGAAATGATAGGAAACCCTATTGCTTCTACTAAAAGAGCAGATTGGGGAGTTCAAGATAATAAAAATGCTCATCCTGCTGCCTTTGTTTTTGTCAATAGAAAAATTGATGACGATTTTAAAGGTTATGGACTTACAAGTGATGATGGACCATTTTATAGATTTGTAGTAGCTTTAAAATATCCAACAGGAGTTAAAGAAGATGAGGGAGAGAAATGGTTCTATAATAATTTTATTCCTGAAATAATAAAACAAAAAGATCTACTTAGATGTTTCTCTTATAAGTCTATTGAACCTAAAACTTCTCCCTTTGTTAGAATAGTTGAGTTTTGGTATAAAGATTCTAAAACTTGGAAAAAAAATTGGATAGAAGAAACTCCAAATGTAAAAAAACCTACTTGGGCTAAATCTAATGATATTTTCCCATATTTAACTCCATATAAAGATATTGTAAGTATATTTTTAGAAGAACATGCAGAAAGAGATTTTTTAAGAGATGGAACTGAATACCATTTTACAAATTAAAATGACCATAGTTTAAAACAAATATAAAATAATTAAGGAAGGTTAAAAAATGAAAATATTAGGAATTTCAGCAGGAACAAAAAATGGAAATAATGATGCTATGTGTAAAGAAGCTCTAATGGAAGCTAAAAAATTAGGAGCAGAAGTTGAATTTATCAGACTTTTAGACTTAGATTTAAAACATTGTACTGGTTGTATAGCTTGTGTTAAAGCCTTAATGAACGGTAGAGGAAATATCTGCTCGTTAAAAGATGATTTTGAATGGCTAAAAGGAAAGATGTTAGATGCAGATGGAATTATATTTACAGTACCTATTTTTGAAAAAGGAGTAGCTGGAATATTTAAAACTGTAGTAGACCGTTTTGGTCCTAGAATGGATAGAGGAAATAATGTAGTAGCTAAAAAAATTGCCGAAGAAAATGGTGGAGTTGCACCAGATGAAAGAAACTTCAAAGATAAAGTTATCTCTTATATTGGAATAGGTGGTTCTGACTGGACAACTAGAATTCAGTGTGATTGTGAAATGTTATCTCTTACTCCAATGTGGAAAACCATAGATAATGAAGTTTTCCCTTGGTCTAAAGGAATTATTATGGAAGATGACAAGATAAAAAGAGTTCAAGAAATTGGAAGAAATCTTACTTTAGCAGCAAGAGATATTGAAAATGCTACTTTCAAAGGAGATAGTGGAGTATGCCCTCACTGTCATAGTAGAAATTTCTATGTACAAAATGATGGAAGTGCTACTTGTTGCCTATGTGGAATTGTTGGTAAGTTTGAAATAAATGAAACTGGACTTAAATTTATATTTCCTGAAGAACAATTAGAACATGCTCATAATACTCTTTCTGGAAAATTTATTCATATGAATGATATCAAAACTAATGAAAGTAAACTTATGGAAGCTAAAAAAACTGAAGAGTATAAAACTCGTTTACAAAAATATAAAGATTTTATTGTTGCTTCTACTCCTGAAAAATAAACTCTAATAAAAATTTTTTATATTTTAAAAAAAAGTATTGACATTTTTATAAAAAAATTATATTATAGCTCTAACAAAGAAATTAACCATCAAGAGAAACTGAGGGACTGGCCCTAGGACGTTTCAGCAACCTGCTTAAAAAGTGTGGTGCTAATTCCAGAAAGATGGATAGAACTAAAAAAGCTCTATTAAATCTCTATTACTTGATGGTAATAGAGATTTTTTTTACTATAAAATATTTACAGGAGGAAAAAATGATAGAGATACAAAAGATAAATAAGATATATTCTAATGGTTATCATGCTGTAAAAGATATATCTTTAGAGATAAAAACAGGAGATATCTTTGGAGTAATAGGACTAAGTGGTGCTGGAAAATCTTCATTAATAAGACTTCTAAATAGATTAGAAGAACCAACAAGTGGAAAAATTATAATAGATGGAGTGGATATTACCTCTCTTTCTAAAAAAGATTTATTAGAAAGAAGAAAAAAAATAGGAATGATTTTCCAACACTTTAACTTACTCTCTTCAAGAACAGTGGGAGAAAATATCGCTTTTTCTTTAGAGATAGCTGGTTGGAATAAAGCTGATATAGATAAAAGAGTTAAAGAATTATTAGAAGTAGTAGAATTATCAGATAAAGAAAACTACTATCCATCACAACTATCTGGAGGACAAAAGCAAAGAGTAGCTATTGCTAGAGCATTAGCAAATAATCCAGATATATTACTTTCAGATGAAGCTACTTCAGCTCTTGATCCTAAAACTACAAAATCGATACTAGAATTAATAAAAAATATACAAAAACAATTTGGACTTACAGTAGTAATGATAACTCACCAAATGGAAGTAATTAGAGATATTTGCAATAGAGTAGCAGTTATGGCTGATGGAAAAATTGTAGAATCTGGAAGTGTACACCATATATTTTCTAATCCACAATCTGAAGTAACTAAAGAGTTAATCTCTTATCTACCAGGAGTGGAAGAAAAAGGAATAGAGATAATGAAAACAAAAGGTAAATCAATAGTTAGACTTGATTTCTTAGGTACAATAGCTGAAGACCCTATTATCTCTCAAGCTGTAAGAACTTTCAATATAGATTTTAGTATAATTGGTGGTTCTATTGATAATCTTTCTACTATGAAAGTAGGACATCTATTTATAGAGCTATCTGGAGATATGGAGCAACAAAAAGAAGCTATATCTTGGTTTAAAAATGAAGCAGGAGTACTTACAGAGGTGATATACAATGGTATTTAGTATGATATGGACATCTACATTAGAAACATTATACATGGTTTTTTTCTCAACACTTTTTTCGTTATTAATTGGTTTCCCAATAGGAATACTTCTTACTGTTACTAAAGAAGGAAATATTTTAGAAAGACCAAAATTAAATAAAGTATTAGACTTTATAATCAATACTTTAAGGTCATTTCCTTTTATCATACTTATGATACTTCTTTTCCCGCTTTCAAGAATAATAGTAGGGACAACAATAGGAAGTACAGCAGCAATAGTTCCTCTTTCTATCTCAGCAGCTCCATTTGTAGCTAGAATGATAGAAGGAGCTTTAAACGAAGTAGATAAAGGACTTATTGAAGCTAGTTCTAGTATGGGAGCAAATAACTGGACAATAATATTTAAAGTTATGATCCCTGAAACTATGCCCCATATAATTCATGGAATAACAGTTACAGTGATTAGCCTTATAGGTTTCTCTGCTATGGCTGGTACAATAGGAGCTGGTGGACTAGGAGACTTAGCTATCAGATTTGGATATCAAAGATTTAAAACAGATATTATGGTTTATGCTGTAATAGTTATTATAATAGTGGTTCAAATTTTACAATCACTAGGAAATTATTTAGTTTACAGAGCCAAAAAAAATAGATAACATATAATAACATAAGGGAGAGGATAATATGAAACTATCACTAAGAACACTTTTATTAGCAGGACTTTTAACATTAGGAGTAAACTCTCTAGCTGGAGAATTAAAAGTTGGAGCAACACCTGTTCCACATGCTGAACTTTTAAACTTAGTAAAAGATGATTTAAAAGCTCAAGGAGTAGATTTAAAAGTTATAGAATTTACTGACTATATAACACCAAACCTTTCATTAGCTGATGGAGAGATAGATGCTAACTACTTCCAACACTATCCATATTTAGAAAAATTTGCAAGTGAAAGAAATTTAAAACTTGTTTCAGCTGCAAAAATCCACGTAGAACCATTAGGAGTATTCTCTAAAAAATATACAAAACTTGAAGATATACCAGAAAAAGCTACAATAGCTATTCCTAATGATCCATCTAATGGAGGAAGAGCACTTATATTACTACATAACAAAGGGCTTATCAAATTAGCTGATCCTAACAATCTATATGCAACAGAGTTTGATATTGTTGAAAATCCTAAAAAATTAAAATTTAAACCTATTGAAGCTCCACAACTTCCTAGAGTTTTACCTGACGTAGCTGCTACTGTAATCAATGGTAACTATGCTTTAGAAGCTGGATTCTCTCCAGTAAAAGATGCTCTAACTCTAGAAGGAGAAGAATCTCCATATGCTAATATCTTAGCAGTAAGAGAGGGAGATGAAAATAAAGAGGATATCGTTAAACTTATAAAAGCTTTACAAAGTGAAAAAGTAAAACAATATATTTTAGCTAACTACAATGGTGGAGTAGTTGCTACATTCTAAAATATTTAAAACATCTGGAGGGAATTTATGAAAAAATTGATAATACTACTTCTATTAGTTATATCTGGACTTACATTTGGAAAAACTTTAAAATTAGGAACTAGCTCTTACCCAGGAGTAGAAATGTTTAATATAATAAAAGATGATTTAGCTGCTCAAGGGATAGAGTTAGAATTGATAGAGATGAATGACTACGTAACTCCAAACTTAGCATTAGCCGATGGAGCTATTGATATAAACTCATTCCAACATATTCAATATCTAAATCAATTTTGTAAAGATAAGGGATTGGATTTAGTTTCTGCAGGAGAAACTTATGTAGTAGCTCTTGGACTATATTCAGAAAAATATAAATCTGTAGATGAAATCCCAGCAAAATCTATTATTGCTATTCCTAATGACCCTACTAATGCTGGAAGAGCACTTATTATGTTACATAATGCTGGAATTATAAAATTAGAAGACCCTAGTAATCTACTAGCAACAGAATTTGATATTGTTGAAAATCCTAAAAAATTAAAGTTTAAATTAATAGAAGCTCCACAACTTCCTAGAGTTATAAAAGATGTAGCTGCTTGTGTTATCAATGGTGGATATGCTGTAGAAGCTGGATACATTCCTACTGAAGATGCTATTTTAGTTGAGGACGTAAATAAATCTCCATATGTTAATATTTTCGCTGTAAGAAAAGGTGATGAAAATAGAGAGGATATCAAAGCCTTTGTAAAAGCTTACCAAAGCGATAAGATGAAAAAATATGTATTAGAAAAATTTAAAGGTGGATATATTCCTACTTGGTAATAAATTATCTTCTTAATATAAAACTCAAGAATAATTTTCGTTCTTGAGTTTTTTTATTATTTATCTTGCATTAACTACCTATTCTATCATAAAATATAAAAAAAGATGAGGTGAATAGATGCTAACAAAAGTATTTGATATAAAAAAAGGGGATATTATTACTATTACAGGAGCTGGTGGAAAGACTTCTCTTATGTTTTCACTTGCTAGAGAGCTTTCTACTTTAGGAAGAGTATTAGTTACAACTACTACTAAAATATTTACTCCTAAAATAGATGAATATGAAGAATTAATATTACCCAACCATAAAACTAAAGGATTAGCTAAAAATATATTTATTTATGGAGAGAAAATAGAAAATAATAAGTTACACTCTCTTTCCTATGATAAGATTTTTGATTTAAAAAAAGATTTTGATTATATATTAATAGAAGGAGATGGGGCTAAAGAAAAAAAAATAAAAGCTTGGAATAATACAGAGCCTTGTATTCCAAGTTTTTCTACAAAAGTTATTGGGATAATTAATTTAGATATTTTAGATTTAAAATTAGAAGAAAATAATATTCATAGGTTTGAACTTTTTAAAGAAAAATTTAATTGTTATATAAATAAAACTGTTGATGAAAATTTTTTAATAGATTATATCAAATTAGGTGATTTTTTTAAAAATTCTCCTTCTAGTAAAAAATATATTTTCTTGAATGGTATTGATGAAGAAAATTATCTTGAAAAATTTTCATTGACTTTAGAAGTTTGCAATCAATTAAAAAAAGATAATTCTTCTTATAATTTTGTATTAGGTTCTATACACAACAATTATATCTTTAAATATATCCCCACGGATGCTATAGTAATGGCTTCTGGTTATTCTAAAAGAATGGGAAAAAATAAGTTACAACTGCCATATAGAGATACAAACTTATTAGGTTACACCTTAGAAAAACTCTCTTTTCTCCCTTTCTACAATATATACGTATGTGGTAGGGAAGATTGGGTAGAATCTTTAGCTAAAAAATTTAATTATATCTATCTTGAAAATAAAAATGCCCATCTTGGACAAAGTGAAAGTGTAAAATTAGGAGTTAGTAACTCTAGTGGAGATGGAATAGTTTTTTTCACTGGAGACCAACCACTTCTAACTAAAAATAGTATCTTAAAAATCTATTTTGAATTTTTAAAATATAATTATATCACTATTCCTAGAGCAGAGGGAGAAAGATTTTCCCCAGTATTTTTTCCAAAAGATAAAAGAAAGGAACTTTTAAATCTAGAAGGTGATACTGGTGGTAGAGAGGTTATCAAAAACTCGTCCCTCATCTCCTTTGTAGATTTCCCTAATAAGATAGAATTTTTAGATATAGATACTCCTGAAGAGTATCAAAATATTATCTCTCTTTAAAAAATTGCAAAAAATAAAAACAGCAGAGAACTTTAAAAACTCTGCTATTTTTATTAATCTATATTAAAATATCTTGGGGAAAGATTTATTATGTTTTAAGTATACACTTTTCATGTGTCATTTTTGTTACAAATAAATGTTTTTTTATTTTGTTTTCAAAAAAACTTAATATATATTTTTAGAAAAATTACTTTGAAATTTTATTATATAATATTTTTATTTTTTTACTTATTGTTTCACAGATTATGGTATAAAATATTAATAGTAATATTATTAATTTTTTCATATATTGTTGTATATAAAATATTTATATACATTCTCCTTTCATTTATTCTAATTTTATGATTAAATATTTCAATATTTATATAGTAAAAAATAACTTTTATTTTTATAAATTACTTTAAATTTCTTAAGATTTAAATCTTTGATGTATTTATTACGTACAACAATTAATTTTATATTTTTTTCTTGTTCTATTTCTTCTTTATTTTCAATTAATAATATTTCTTTTTTAATCTCATTCTTTAAGTTAATCATATCTGAAAATTTATATGCGATAATTGTTTTATCACTATATTTTGAGATATTTTTAACTACATATTTTAAAGAAAATTCTTTATTATATATTTCAACTCCTGAAATTAAAAAAATAAATATTACAAAAATTGAAAAAGGTATTAAAATAACTCTTTTATAAAAATTTTTCCTTTTATTGAAAAGATAATTAAAAGGAATAGCTAATAATGAAAATATTTCTGTAATTTTTAATATTACTTTTCCAAATTTTATATTTTTTGTTCTCATAAAAAAATTTATTAAAATAATTATATTTCCTGGGAAAATAGGTAAAAGATAGATAGCTAATTTTCCACTTGCACATGAAAAAAGTAAAAGAGGAATAATACTCCAAAGAAATCCTATTTTTTCTATTGGAAGCCATTTCTTATAACCTCTTATATTTTTTAGATAAAAAATTAATGATATTAAAATTGCTACTCCATATGGATACATTATAAGAGGGATATTCTCAATATAATAGAAAAAACTTCTTACATGAGTTTTTGAATTTACTATTCTACCAACCGTTTCTTGCCCTAATAGAAGTTTTAAGTATTCTTTTCCTTGAGGCTGTAGAAAAATTAAAATTCCCCATATTCCAATTAAGAAAATAATAAAAATAATTCCTTGAATAAATTTTATATTTTTAAGAAATTTTAAATTTCTTTCAAAAATAAGAAAAGTTAAAATTATAGCAATTGGAATTGCAAAACCTGCTATTCCTTTTGTAAATAGTGCAAGGAAAATAAAAATATAAATTTTAAAAATATTTTTTTCATTTAATTTTTTATAGTAAATTTGAAAGAAAAAATAGAGAGAAAAAAATATAAAAGTTGTCATTAACATATCCATTCTCATAAAAATTGAAAGCCCTATGTAAAAAGGAAGTGATAATAAAAACAATATATTTATAAATGCTACTCTTCTATTTTTAAAACTCTTCATAAATTTATAAAAAAATGTTGTAATAAGAAATGAAGGAATAAGTGTTCCAAATACTATAGCTCCCTGAATAAAATATTTACCAAAATATTTTTTAATAATATAAAGAATAAAAAAATACAAAGGTGGCTTATCTGGATATAATTCATTTTTGTATTTCAATATAAAAAAATTTTTACTTTCTATAATAGTATCAGTTATAAGAAAATATTTTATTTCATTCCTAATATCAGGAAAACGTAAAATAATAATAGGAACAAATATTAAGATATAAATAAAAGTAAAGATAATATAATTTTTATCAATTTTTGACTTTTTATACATAGTATTTTCCTCTTTATTCTTGACCGATTGGATAATATTTAAAAATTTTTCTTACATTGCTATCTTTAACATAGACATTTCTTAAATCAAAATAAAAATTGTCCTTCATTCTTTCTCTTACATTTTTAAGATTCATTCCTCTAAATTGATTCCATTCAGTAATTAATACAATTCCATCTGCATCATTAGCTATAGAATATTCATCAGCACAATATATTATATTTTTTTCTATATCTGCGAGTCTCCATCTAGCTTCTTTTATTCCTTCAGGACAATATGCATGAATTTTAGCTCCAGATTTTACAAGTCCTCTTATAATATCTATACTTGGAGCTTCTCTCATATCATCAGTATCTGGTTTGAAAGAGAGTCCTAAGATTCCTATAATTTTTCCAGATACTCCATTCATTTTTGAAATTATTTTTTCTATAACTCTTTTTTTCTGTTTTTGATTAGCTTCAATAGCAGCTTTTATTACTAACATCTCCTCACCATATTTTTTCCCTACATCTACTATTGCTCTCGTATCTTTAGGAAAACATGAACCACCATATCCTGGTCCACAATGTAAAAATTTTGGAGAAATTCTTCCATCCATTCCCATTGCTCTTGCAATTTCTTGAGTATTTGCTCCTACTTTTTCAGCTAAAAGAGCAATCTCATTTATAAAAGAGATTTTTACAGCTAACATAGCATTAGAAGAGTATTTTATCATTTCAGCAGTTTCTATATTAGTAAAAATAAAAGGTGTCTCATTTATAAATAATACATCATAAACTTTTTTCATTATCTCTTTTGCTTTTTCACTTTCATATCCTATTACTACTCTATCTGGACGTTGACAATCTGTAATAGCCTTACCTTCTCTTAAAAATTCAGGATTAGAAACAATATCAAAACTTATTTTTTGTTTTCTTTGATTAAGTTTTTTCTCAATGGTTTCTCTAACAAGTTTTCCTGTTCCTACTGGAACAGTAGATTTATCTACAATTACTTTATAACCATTTATATATGTACCAATATTTTCAGCGACTTCTAAAATATAATGAAGATCAGCTGAGCCATCTTCATTAGCTGGAGTTCCCACAGCTATAAATAATACTTCTGATTCTTCAACCACTTTTTTTATATCAGTTGTGAAACTTATTCTTTTCTCTTTTATATTTTTTAATAAAAGCTCCTTTAATCCTGGTTCAAATATTGGACTTTCTCCAACTTGTAATTTTTTTATTCTGTCCTCATTTATATCCATACAGATTACATTAGAACCAAAATCCGCCATGATAACACCTTGAACAAGTCCTACATATCCAGTTCCTATAACACCTATTTTCATTTTTTACTCCTTTTCATTGTACCATTTTATAAATCTTTCTATACCTTTTTCAAAAGTTGTTTCTGGAGAGTATCCAATCATATTTTTTGCTTTTGTTATATCTGCAAAGGTTCTATCTACATCACCTAATTGCTTAGGAAGTTTTTTAATTTTTGCTTCTAATTCAAGTTTTTTTTCCAAAACTGAAATCATCTTTTTTAAAGCTATTGTATTACCATTACCTAAATTTAAAATCTCATAAACATTAGTATTAGAATTAATATAGTTTATAGATTTTTTTATTCCCTGTATAATATCAGCAACATATGTATAATCTCTATAGGTATCTCCCTCTCCATACATAGTAATTTCTTTTCCTTCTATTATATTTTTTACAAATTTAGAAATAGCTAAATCAGGTCTTTGCCTTTCACCATACACAGTAAAAAATCTAAGATGTATCATATCTATATTATAAAGAGAGTGAAAAACATGCCCCATTACTTCACAACTCTTTTTTGTAGCAGCATATGGAGAGATAGCAAAGTCAACTACGTCATTCTCTTTAAAAGGAACAATTTTATTATTTCCATATACAGAAGAGGAAGAAGCTTGAATAAATTTATTTATTCCACATCTTTTACAATTTTCTAAAAGATTTATAAATCCCTGTACATTTACAGATTCATACTCTAATGGATTTAAGAGAGAGGGTCTAACTCCTGCAAGTCCAGCTAAATTTATTACAATATCTGGTTTTTCTTCTCTAAAAATTTTCTCGATTTCTTTATCTCTTATATCCATAAAATAAAGCTTATAGTTATCATTTTTTATAAATTCTTTTATTGAATTAATAATTTCATTTTTAGATAGATTTTTAGATAATATTTCTTTTTCAAAAATTTTAAATTGTTTTTTATTTCCTGTGCTTTCAAAAAGATTTCTTATTTTTATATTTAATTGATAAAATTCATCAAAATTATCTATACAGATAACTTTATGCCCCTCTTTTAAAAGAGTTTCACATAGATGAGAGCCAATAAAACCAACTCCTCCAGTAACTACAATATTCATTTTATCCCTCCATTTTTTTCAAGTAATAAAATTTTGCTAAATCTCCATTTTCTTTTACATAAATTTCTTGCTTTTGAATATAAAATTTTGATTTCATCTTTTCTGAAACCTCTCCTAAGAAAATAAATTTATCTGGTAGATCATTATTGATATTAAAAGGTTTAATACTTTTTCCTACTCTCCATACATCTTCAATTTCAAAGTTATTTGAATATATATTAAGACTTGGTGGATTTGCTCTCATAACTTTTATTTTTGTATAATTTTCTATATTTTCTTTTTTATTTTTATTAATAAAATTTGTATCAAAAAACCAATTTGAAGTAAGATTTACAATAAGCATCAAAATTCCACTTCCAATTACTATAAATTTTGTGTTTATATCTTTTTTATATAAAATATATCTAATTCCATAGATAATAAATGGAATAAAACTAATTATAGTAATGATGAAGTATGTTAATCCTACTTGATTTAAAAGATAACCTTTAAAAAATATAATAATTGGAATAGTAATAGAAATAAAGGAGATAAATCCTAATTGAAAATAGAGAAGAATTTTATCAGATTTCTTTAATTTATCCCAACACTTATTATAATAATAGTAACAAATTGTTCCTACACCTATTATAGAAATCATATATATTGGAATTCCATATCTTTTTTTCTTCATTTTTATTATAGAGAGAGCAAGAATAATTAATATATTCCAAAGAAAAATAAACTTTGAAAAATTCTTGTTTTCACTTCTTCTTTTAATCCAATTAAAATAGAGTGTTAATACAGAGAAAAACATCCAAATACCCATATAAATAAAATAGTCCATATAATAAACAAAACTTTTTACATGACTATTACTCCAAGTATTTTTTTCTTTATTTAGAATACTTAAAAAATAATCTGGATATTTTAAATATATTATAAGTGGCCATATACTAGAAAATATTATAGTTATAATAAGAGTAACGAATATTTTTACTATATTTTTCTTATAATTTGAAAATCCATAAATATAGATGTGAGCAATTAGAAATGGAAGTATTAGTCCATATATACCAATAGGACCTTTACTCATTATAGAAGCAGATAGAAAAATTCCAGTTATAAAAAAATCTATTAATTTTTCTTTTTTTAAACCTCTTATAAAAAATAATATTGCTCCAAAAGCAAAAACATAGGTATATAAATCCCAAGTATTTTCATTCCCTATTTTTATAATCATAAAAGTTGTACTTCCAATAAAAGCTGTTATAAAACTTTGTAACTTATTTTCTGTTGTAATTTTTACAAAATAATATAAAAGATAGATGAATAGTATTCCACAAAGTGCAACTGGGATACGTAAAATATACTCATCTTTAACATTTTCAGTAATATTCATTACAAGAGCCGTAACCCATGTTGGAAGAGGTGGTTTTTCAAATCTTAAAAAATCATTGAGAGTAGGAATAATATAATTATCATTTTGTATCATCTCCCTTGCCGTTATAAAGTTTCTTGCTTCCATTAAATCAGCTGGTCTTACCCATAAATTTGAAAAGAAAGCAACCATAGAAATAAAAGCTAAAATTATTAAGTATTTTCTTTCTTGTTTATCCATACTAATTATTTCACTCCCTTTTCTTTTTATTCTTTTTAATTAGCCAGATATTTCTTGAATATATAAAAAGATTTGGAGCTTGTCCTAAAATAAATACTGGATCTTTTTTATATACTGCATATAAAAAGAGAAGAAGACTTCCCCCCAAGCTAAATATCCAGAATGAAAAGGGTATAATACTTTGTCCTGCTTTTTCACTAGCAATCCATTGTAAAATAAATCTCATAGAAAACATAATTTGTCCTAAAAATCCTATTATTACAAATATATTCCAATCAAAACTTTTTATCATATTTCTTCTTCTCCAATGTCAAATTGATAATGTAATTTTCTTTGTTTCATCCATCTTACAGCAAAAGCATCTTTAAGCCCTTTAAAAAGTCTATTAGAAATTCCATATTTAGATTTTCCAAACTCTCTATCATAATGCCTAACTGGAACTTCAATAACTTTAAATCCATTCATTTTAGCAAGAGTGGGTAAAAATCTATGCATTCCTTCATATAGATAAAAACTTTTTACTACTTCTTTTTTAAAAAGTTTTAAAGGACATCCCGTATCTTTTATATCATCATTTGTTATGAAATTTCTTACGCTATTTCCTATAAAAGAGGAAAGTTTCTTTTTAAATCCATCTTCTCTTGTTTCACGTTTTCCATTTACCATATCGTATTCTTCAATATATGGTAAAAGTGTATATATATCTTCTGGATTAGTTTGTAAGTCTGAATCCATAGTTACTATTAGATCTCCAGAACAAACTTTAAACCCAGCTGCAATAGCAGCAGTTTGACCATTATTTTGGGTAAAATGATAGACTTTTACATGCCCATTTTTCTCTGCTTCCTTGTCAAGTAATTCACGGCTTCCATCATTACTTCCATCATCAATTAAGATTATTTCATAAGAATCAAACTTTTTTTCAATGAAGTTTCCACTTGGTTTATAAATAAAAATATATTTTCTTTTTCATTATAAACAGGTGCAATTACTGATATACGATTCATCTTCATCTCTCCTTTATATTTTTAATATAGTTATATATTAAAAGAACAAGGTAAAAAAAAGGTAAAAAAATAGATAATTTTTTACTTTTTTTTAATCTTTTTATGTTATTATTAATTAAAAGATGAAATAACTTATAAAGGTGAGAAAATTGAAAAAAGTACTAATAATAGAAGATGACAAGAATATAAGAAGATTTCTTCAATTAGAATTAGAGCATGAAGGATATAAAGTTATTATTGGAGAAAATGGAGAAATTGGTATTAATAAATTTAAAAATGAAACTCCTGATATTATTCTTCTTGATTTAATGATGCCAATTTTAAGTGGAGAAGAAGTTTGTAAAATTATAAGAAAAACTTCAGAAATTCCTATTATAATTTTAACTGCTAAAGATCAGACACTAAATAAGATAGAACTACTTGATATGGGAGCTGATGATTATATTACAAAACCTTTTGAAATAGAGGAACTTTTTGCTAGAATGAGGGTTGCTCTTAGAAATAAAAAAGAATTTAAAACACATAATACTATCACATATGAGAATTTAAAATTAGAGATAGATTCAAAAATACTATTTAAAGGAGAAGAAAAAATATTCCTCACTAAAAAAGAATATAATATTATGTATCTTTTTTTACTAAATAAAGAAATTGTTATATCACGTGAAAAAATAATTGAAGAAATTTGGGGGTATGATTTTGAGGGAAAAGATAAAATTGTAGATGTATATATTAATCTTCTTAGAAAAAAAATAGAAAATAAAAATGAAAAATATATTCATACAGTTAGAGGCTTTGGCTATATATTAAAAAAATTATTAAAAATGAAGGAGAGTCCCTATGAAAAAATTATCCTATGAGCTGATGAAGAGTTATAGAAATTTAATAATTTTATTTTCAATATCTTATATGATAACAATGCTTTTCTTTTCTTCTTATATAAAAAATGCAGCCTATTTAGATATAGAGGTAATCAACGGATTTATAAATTATGAAATGAATGGAATAGAAGAAAAACTTAAAAAAGGAGAAAATTTTGAAGAAATATTTTTAGAAGCTTTAGAAGAGTGTCCTAAAATTCAAGGAATAACAGTTATTTTTAAAAATACGGGTAAATACTATTCATATGATTTAAAAGAAGAATTTATTAATCTTTTAAATGAAACAAATATATATGAAGAAATCCAGAGTTTAGGCTTCTATAAATATGAATTTTTAAATAAAAAAATAGAAATAGCTGGGAAAAATACAATTGAGATTTTAATTATAAAAGATATGAAAGAAGATAGAAAAATAATTCTTAGTATACTTGAAGCTTCTTTTGTTTTAATATTTATAACTATTATTACAAGTATAGTTATAGCAAAAAGATTTTATAATAAAATTATACCACCTTTAGAAAATTTAAGAGATATTACAAATAAAGTGAATCTTGAAAATATGAATTATAAATTAGAAAGTAAAAATAACTTTGTTGAATTTAATTCAATAATAAATTCATATAATAATATGCTTAAAAGATTACAATCACAAACAGAAGCACAAATTAATTTTGTAAATAGTGCTTCCCACGAAATGAAAACACCTATTTTTATTATAAGTGGTTATATTAATCTTATAAAAAGATGGGGAATTGAAAATAAAGATATTGTAATAGAAGCTCTTAATTCAATAGAAGAAGAAACCAAAAATATGTCTTCTCTTATTTCAAAACTTTTATTTCTAGCAAAAGATGACTATGATGAGAAAGAAAACAAGAATTTTAATATTTCAGAAGCTATAACAGAAATTATAAATGATTTAAAAATTATTTATCCAAATCAAAAAATAAATTTTTCTTCTAAAAAAAGTTTCATTAATTCTGATTATCATCTTATAAGACAACTTTTTTTAAATCTTATTGAAAATGCTATTAAATATGGGAGAGATAAAGAGATTTATATAAATATAAGAGAAAATAAAAATATAATAGTAGATATTATTGATAATGGGGAAGGTATTAGTCAAGAAAATTTAAAACATATTTTTGATAGATTTTTTAGAGTAGATAAGGCAAGAAGTAGAGAAATGAAAAGTCATGGACTTGGTCTTTCAATAGTAAAAAAAATAGTAGAAACTTTAAATATCGACTTAGATATAAGAAGTGAATTAAATAAAGGAACTATTGTTACTCTTACTCTTCCGTTAAAATAAATTTATATAAAATAAAAAGGAGTTGTAATCTAATGAGTAGAATCATAAGTTAACAACTCCTTATTTGTCAATTAAAATTTATTAATTACTCTTCAGTAGAAGAAGTTCCATATTTAGATAATAGCTCTTGATTTTCTCTTCTCTCTTCTTCTAATTCTATTTTCTTAATAGATAATTTTATTCTTTGTTTCTCTTTATCTATTTCAACAATTTGAGCTTTTACAACATCTCCAACTTTAAATTTATCTTTTAAATTTTTAACAAAGTCTTTAGATGCCATTTGAGCAGGTACAAATCCATCTACACCTTTACTTAGATTTAAGAATAATCCAAAATCCATAATATTTTTAATCTCTTTCTCTACTGTTTGTCCTACTTTATAAGTTTCTAAAGCTACTTCCCATGGACTCTTAGTTAAAGCTTTTATACTTCCTTTTATTTTATTATCTTCCATATTTAACTCTATAACTTTAAAGTTTACAGTATCTCCTACAGAGAATTTTTTATTAGGTTCTCCTTGCCAATTATAATCAGATTGGTGGATGAATACATCTACTCCAGGCTCAACTTCTGCAAATAGTCCAAATGGTTTTACTTCTAAAACTTTTGCTACTAACTCTTTTCCAACAGCAAATCTCTCCTCAGCAGTATCCCAAGGATTTTCACAAAGTTGTTTTATTCCTAATTTTAATTTTCTTTCAGCTGGTACAAACTCAAGAACTCTAACTTTTACAGTATCTCCCACTTGTACAAACTCTCCAAGATTAACTCTTTTCTTATTCCAAGTGAAGTCAGACATATGGATAAGTCCCTCTACTCCATCAGCTATTTCTACAAATACTCCATAAGGAAGTAATTTAGTAACTTTTCCTTCTACAACTGAACCTACTCCTACAGTTTCAGCTACAACATCCCAAGGATTTCTTGTTAAAGCTTTTATAGAAAGTTTTATATTTTTCTTTTCAGCTTCTAAAGAGATTATCTCTCCTTTTATTATATCTCCCTTTTTATACTCATCAGTTAATTTTTCTAATTTTTTCCAAGAGATTTCAGAGATATGTACAAATCCTCTTAAGTGTCCTATTTTTACTGATAATCCAAAGTCTAAAACATCAGTTACTTCAGCTTCAACTACATCTCCTACTTTTAATTGAGAAAACTCTTGTTCCTCTTTTTGTAGAGTGATATCTTTTCTTGAGAAAGTTATTTTTTTAGTTTTCTTATCTTTTTCTGTTTGGATATCTTTTATCATAAGTTGAACTTCTTTACCTATGAAGTTATCTCCATCTTTCATATTAATTTCTGATAGAGAGTTAGGTAAGAATCCTTGATGGAACATAGCTTCTACCATATATCCACCTTTTATTCTCTTTACAATTTTTCCTGTAATTATCTCTTTTTTTTCAAAAGCTTCTTCTAATTTTTTTAGATTATCTTCCATATCAATTCTTCTTCTTGAACCGATTATGAATTCTCCATCTTCAGTTTCTCCAACTAAAAGTATCTCTACTTCATCACCTATGTTATAAGCTAAAAGCTCTTCGTTTCTAACTCTAACACTTGTTGGTTGTCCTTGTACATCAAGATAAGCAAAGTTTCTATCTCTTTGTGCTATTATTCCTGTTGCTCTTACCCTTGTTTTTTCCTCTGCTGGTAAGTACTCATTTAGCAGAGCTTCAAATTCATCATAATTTTCGTTGTTATACATTAATGAATCCCCCTTATTTGATTTTCTATTTTAATTACTATTTCTTCTGGTGTTGAGGCTCCTGCTGTTATACCTATTTTATTCTTCCCTTCAAACCACTCTTTTTTTAAGTCATTCTCATCTTGAATTAAATATGTATTAGGATTATAACTAATTGAAATATCATATAACTTCTTAGTATTTGAACTAGTTTTTCCTCCTACAACTATGAGCATATCTACTTGTTGAGCTAATTCTTCTACAGCTTCTTGTCTCACTTGAGTAGCACCACATACCTTATCTAATATTTTAACATTTTGATAGCTATTTTCCAAATAACTTTTTATTTTTTCCAACTTTTTTTTATTTAAAGTTGTTTGCGTCAATAGACAGTACTCTTTTTTAGGATCTATCTCTATACTTTGTAGCTCTTCTAAGTCATTACAAACAGTTACCCTTTTTCCAAAAGAGATTATCCCCTTTACTTCAGGATGGTTTTTATCTCCTATAAATAATATATCATACCCTTTTTTTTCCATTTCTACAAGAGTTTTTCTTATTTGAGTTACAAATACACAAGTAGCATCATATATCTCTACCTCTTTTTCTTTTAGAATATTAAAAATTCTTTCTGAGGTACCATGAGCTCTAATTATTACAATATCTCCCTTTTGTAACTCATCTTTTCCTTGTAAAATATCCATCTCCTCTACAATTTTAAATCCTTGTTTTGAAAGTTGGTTTACTACATGCTCATTGTGGACTAACATTCCCAGTATATATATTCTTTTATCTCTATTTTTCTCATCGCTAGAAACTTTATGACACATACTAATAGCTCCAGCAACTCCAAAACAAAATCCCATATGCTTTGCTCTTATTATCTCCATAACTATTCCTCATTAAATTTTTTTACTTCTATTAAATCTACTAATGCATCTAACATCTCATCTTCATCAGGACCATCAGCTATAAGCTCCAATTTTCTTCCTTGTTCAGCTGCTAATAGCATAAGACCCATTATACTCTTACCATTTATCTCTTCATCATCACATTTTACAGTTATATCTGAATCAAATCCTGTAACAAGTTGAACAAACAGTGATGATGGTCTAGCATGAAGCCCCGCTTTATTTTTTATCTCTACTATTCTACTTTTCATTTTTTAAAATCTCCTAATTTAATAATTTATATACTCTTTTAAAATATTTTTTACTTGCTCTTCTGTTTCACAACTTAAGATATTCTCTCTTATATTTTCTAAAGTTTTATACTCTAAACCTCTTACTAAAGATTTAGCAGATAGAATTGATGATTCTACCATACTTAAATCCTTTATCCCTAAGCTCAATAATGCAACTATCCCTTTTAAATCCCCTGCCATTTCTCCACATACAGAGATTTTTTTATTATATTTATCTGCTGCTTTTTTCACATGATATATAGCTCTTAACACTGCTGGATTAAATGAACTATATAATTCTCCAACTGTTTCAGATAATCTATCTGTAGCTAGTATATATTGAGTTAAATCATTGCTTCCAACGCTAAAAAAATCTATCTCTCTAGCAAAAGCCTCTGCCATCATTATTACTGATGGTACCTCTACCATTATACCTACTTCTATATTTTCATCAAAAGGAATATTTTCTTTTCTTAAATCTCCTTTTACTTTTTCTAATACTTTATTTGCTTCTCTTACTTCTAATAAAGTAGTTATCATAGGATACATTATTTTTATGTTTCTCTCATTTGAAATTCTAAGTATAGCTCTTAACTGCGTTTCAAAGATATCTTGATATTTTAAGGAAAATCTTATTCCTCTCAATCCTAAAAATGGATTTGCTTCATTTGGCATTTTAAAGTATGAAAGCTGTTTATCTGCTCCAATATCTAATGTTCTTATTATAATGGGTTGCTCCTTTGAAAGACTATTCAAGATTTGTCTATATTTTTCTAACTGCTGTTCTTCAGTTGGAAAGGTTTGACTCTTCATATATATTAATTCTGTTCTAAGAAGTCCGACTCCTTTTACTAATTCTCTATCAATTTCATTGATTTTATCATGTTCACTATCTCCCAAATTCAAATACAGATTTATGTTTACTCCATCTTGAGTTACACTTGGAAGATGAGCTCCCTGTTTTATCAAATTGAGTTTCCTTAAGAATTTTTTTCGTTTCTTTTCATACTCTTTTATCTCTTCATCTGTCGGGTCTGCTATTACACATGTACTTTCTTCAGTTGTATCCAGTATAATTTTTTCTTTCCATTTATGATTAAAGACATCATTTACTCCCATTAGTGTAGGAATCTTCAAAGCTTTTGCTAATATAGCTAAATGAGAGGTTGTCCCTCCATATTCCATTATAATCCCTTTCAATTCGACTCCCTCTTTGTGGAGCTTTAAAAGTTCTGTTGGATAAATTTCTTTTGTTATTAATATTTTATTATTAAACTCTTTATAATCTTCATTTTCACTCTTTAGAGCTTCAATAAGTCTATTACTTACATCTTTAATATCCAACATTCTCTGTCTATATACAGGGCTATCTATATTTTCAAATAATCTTACAAACTTTTCAGTTGTTTCTTTTACTGCATACTCAGCTTTTTTTTGTTCCTTTTCTATTAACTTTTTTATATCAGAAATATACATTGGGTCTTTCAATAATAAAATATGTGCCTCTATTATTTCTAATTCTTTTTCATTTACTTTTCCCTTCAAATCAATTTTTAAATTTTTTAAATCAGAAATTGATTTTTTTATTCCTGCTTCCAGTCTTAAATTCTCTTTTCCTATCTCTTCAAAGGGGATATTTTCCTTTTCATTTTGTAAATTTGTGTCTATATCTAAATAAATCTCTCCTATTACAATTCCTTCATATACACAATTTCCTGACAATCGTTCCATAAAAAAATTCCACCCCTTTCTATCAGCTCCTATACTACATAAAATTATATCTTATTTTGGAATTTTTTTCAATTTTTTAATTGTATAAAAAAGTTTTTTAAAAAATTATTGATTATATTACGAACATGTGTTAAAATCTCTAATAAATAATTAATTTCATAAATAAATTTTGTATTAAAACTAAAAAATATATATAATGTTTGTTTAGAAATTTTATTATTTAGTCTATATTTATAAGGAGGATTTATTAAATGAACACAATGTTAGATGTCTTTGGAGTAAATTATTTTTCAGAGCTTGAATTAAAAAGCAGGGTTCCTAGTTCTGTTTTTAAAAAATTTAAAGCAGTTCAAGCCGGTGAGGCCGAAATGTCTTTTGAAGTAGCCGATGTTATAGCTAACGCTGTAAAAAGCTGGGCAACTGAAAAAGGTGCCACTCACTTTACACACTGGTTCCAACCTCTTACTGAACTTACTGCTGAAAAGCACGAATCTTTCATTTCTGTTACTTCTGAAGGGACTATTATGTCTCAATTCTCTGGAAAAGATTTAATAAAAGGTGAAGCTGATACTTCTTCTTTCCCAAATGGTGGATTAAGGTCTACTTTTGAAGCTCGTGGATATACAGCTTGGGATACTAGTTCTCCTATGTTTATAAAAGGAGAAGGAATGACTAAATCTCTTTATATTCCTACTGCTTTTGTTGGATATAATGGAGAAGCATTAGATAAAAAAGTTCCACTTTTAAGATCTATAAAATCAGTTGAAGCACAAGCACTAAGAATTCAAAGACTTCTAGGTGATTTTGACACAAAACATATCAATGTAACTCTTGGAGTAGAGCAAGAGTATTTCCTAGTAGAAAAAGAGTTCTGGGATAGAAGACAAGACTTAGCTCTTGCTGGAAGAACTCTATTTGGAAATCTTCCTCCTAAAGGACAGGAGATGAATGATCACTACTATGGTACTATTAAAGAAAGAGTAGAGATTTTCATGTCAGAGTTAGATGCTGAGCTTTGGAAACTTGGAGTTATGGCAAAAACAAAGCATAACGAAGTTGCTCCTAACCAATTTGAAATAGCTTTAATGTTTACTTCAGCTAACGTTTCAGTTGACCAAAATCATCTAGCTATGGATACTATTAAAAAGGTAGCAAATAGACATGGTTTAGCTGCACTTTTACATGAAAAACCATTCCAAGGAGTAAATGGTTCTGGAAAACATTGTAACTGGTCATTAGCTACTGACACTGGTATCAATCTTTTTGACCCAGATAATTTAACACCTGATAACTTACAATTCCTTCTTTATACTATGGCTGTTGTAGAAGGAATAGATAAATATGCTGATATTTTAAGAGCATGTACTGCTACTCCAGGAAATGACCATAGACTTGGAGGACATGAAGCTCCACCAGCTGTAATATCTATATTCTTAGGAGAGCAATTACAAGAGTTATTTGAAAATATTGGAAATGCTTCTTTCTTAGAGACTGCTGATATCAATGAAACTATTGATATTGGAGTACGTATCCCTAAAATTGCAAAGGATTTATCTGATAGAAATAGAACTTCTCCATTTGCTTTTACAGGAAATAAATTTGAATTTAGAATGCCAGGTTCAAGTGCTTCAGCTTCTACACCTGTATTCATGATAAATACTATTGTTGCAGATATTTTGAAAGAATATGCTGATATTTTAGAAAAAACTGATCCTACTAAAAATATTAATAAATATATAATTAAACTTATAAAAGAAAGATACAATCTTCATAAGAGGATAATCTTCAATGGAAATGGATATGAAAGCTCTTGGATAGACAGAGCAAAAGAGCTTGGACTTTCAAATCTAAAAAATACAATAGAGGGTATTCCTGTATATATTAGAGAAGAGACTATTGAATTATTTGAAAGAAATGGAGTCCTTACTAGAAATGAACTTTACTCAAGATTTAAAGTATATAGTGATAGATATAATAAACAAACTAATATTGAAATCTCAACTGCTATAAGAATGGCTAGAAATGAGATTTATCCTTGTGTTATTAAATATGTAACTAATATTTCTCAAATGATAAATAGTGTAAGAGAAGCTTTAAAAGAGGAAGAGTTTATCCAATTTGATAAAGAGCATCTAATAAAAGTTATTAATTTTAAAAATCAACTAAAAAATTGTATAACAGATTTAAATGAAGGATTAAAAGTGGCTACTGCAATAGCTGACGAATATGAAAGAGCTTGTTACTATAATAATGAGCTAGTTCCTATGCTTAACCAAATGAGATATGTAGTTGACTCATTAGAGTTATTAGTTGATAAGACAGTATGGCCTATCCCTACTTATTACGATTTATTATTTAGATTATAATCTGCAACAAAAGAGACTGTTGCAAATTCTTAAATTGAAATCAAAAAATAAAAACATTTAACAATATAAAAGGAAAAAAGTTTACTTCAAATTGCTAGTGCTTACGCACTGCTCATTATAGTAAATTTTTTTCCTTTTTTATAAATATTATTTTTAACTTGCATTTATTATGACTAATTTAGTATAATTAAGATAAGAAAAAATATATTTCTAGGAGGAAATCTATGTCAGTATTATTTATTAATTATCCTAAATGTAGTACATGTGTTAACGCAAGAAAATGGTTAGAAGAGAATAAAATAGAGTTTGAAAGTAGACATATTGTTGAAAATAACCCTACAAAAGAAGAGTTAAAAAAGTTTATAGCTCTAAGCGGATTACCTGCAAAAAAATTCTTTAATACAAGTGGTATTTTATACAGAGAGATGAACCTAAAAGAAAAACTTGCTACAGCTACTGAAGAGAAGATGGTAGAAATTTTATCTTCTAATGGTATGCTAGTTAAAAGACCTCTAGTAGTTACAGATAAAGGAGTTTTAATTGGATTTAAAAAAGATAAGTGGGAAGAGTTTTTCAAATAATAGGAGGTATTTATGAATAAGCTTTATGAAATTGATAGAGAAATTTTTGAAGCAATTGAGGCAGAAAAGAAAAGGCAAAATGAAGGGATTGAATTAATAGCATCTGAAAACTTTGTATCTGAAGCTGTACTTGAAGCAGCTGGAAGTATAATGACAAACAAATATGCTGAAGGTTATCCTGATAAAAGATACTATGGTGGTTGCCATATTGTAGATATAGCTGAAAAGTTAGCTATTGAAAGAGCTAAAAAACTTTTTAATGTAAATTATGTAAATGTTCAACCTCACTCTGGTTCACAAGCAAATATGGGAGTCTATAAGGCACTTCTTAATATTGGAGATACAGTTTTAGGAATGAAATTAGATCATGGGGGACATCTTACTCATGGAAAAAATGTAAATTTCTCTGGAAAAGATTATAATATTGTTTCGTATAGTGTTTCTAAAGAAGACGAAAGAATAGATTATGATGAAGTAGAAAGAATAGCTCTTGAAACTAAACCAAAAATGATAATAGCTGGAGCTAGTGCATATTCAAGAATAATAGATTTTAAAAGATTTAGAGAGATTGCTGATAAAGTTGGAGCTTATTTAATGGTAGATATGGCACACATAGCTGGACTTATTGCTACCGGGGTGCATCCTTCACCTGTTCCATATGCTCATGTAGTAACTACCACTACTCATAAAACACTAAGAGGTCCTCGTGGTGGAGTAATTATGACTAATGATGAAGAGATAGCTAAAAAAATTGATAAAACTATATTCCCTGGAATACAAGGTGGACCACTTATGCATATAATAGCTGCTAAAGCTGTGGCTTTTAAAGAGGCTTTAACTCCAGAATTTATAGAGTATCAAAAGCAAATTGTAAAAAATGCTCAAACTTTAGCAAAAGTATTAGAAAATGGTGGACTTAGAATAGTAAGTGGTGGAACTGATAATCATATGATGCTTATAGATGTAAAATCTAAAGGGCTTACTGGAGCTCAAGTTGAAAAAGCATTAGATATGGCTGGTATAACTGTAAATAAAAATGGTATTCCTTATGATACTGAAAAACCTATGGTTACAAGTGGAATAAGAGTAGGAACTCCTGCTATGACAACTAGAGGAATGAAAGAAAAAGAGATGGAAGAGATTGGAAGCTTTATTCTTAGAGTTATGGAAAATATTGATAATGAAACTGAACTTTTAAAAATAAAAGAAAAAGTTAAAGCTCTTTGTTTAAAATTTCCACTATATCAATAATATAAAAAGAGAGTTTCATATGAAACTCTCTTACTTTTATATTCTCTCTAAAATTATAGAGCTGCTTTTGCAGTTTCTGCTAATTTTGTGAACTCAGCTGCATTATTTAAAGCGATATCAGCTAAAACTTTTCTATCTAATACGATTCCAGCTTTCTTAAGTCCGTTCATTAAAGTTGAATATGTTAATCCATTTAATCTAGCAGCTGTATTTATTCTGATGATCCATAATTGTCTCATTCTTCTCTTAGTTACTTTTCTATCTCTTGTAGAGTAAGCTGCTGCTCTCATTGTAGCTTGTTTAGCTTGTTTTATAACGTCACCAGAAGCACCTCTAAATCCTTTAGCTGCTCTTAAAACTTTTTTATGTTTTCTTCTTCTAACTATACCAGTTTTAACTCTCATTACATTTCCTCCTGACTATTTCACACAAAAATTTGATTATGATAAATTAATTATCTTCCTACTCCATATGGTAATAAAGCTTGCATATGTCTTGTTAAAGTCTCAGTTACTACGAAGTCTTTCTTTAAGTTATTTTTTCTCTTTCTATCTTTTTTAGTTAAGATATGGCTTTTTCCTGAGTGTTTAATTACAAATTTACCTGTTCCTGTAACTTTAATTCTTTTTCTAGCTCCTCTATGAGTCTTCATTTTTGGCATAATAATGTCCTCCTCTCAAATATCTAAATCTGTTTTATTATTAATTATTTTTTTGGTGATAAGATTATATGTTTTTGCTTATCATTGTATTTTTTATCAGCTTCAGCTATCTCAGCAAATTTTTCAGCTATCTCATCAAGTGTATCTACACCTAATGTAGCATGCATCTTTTCTCTTCCAAATAACACTAATGTTACTTTTACTTTATTTTCTTTTTCTAAGAATTTCTTAATTTGAGACATCTTAGTTTCTAAATCATGGCTATCTATTCTAGCTGTTACTTTTACTTCTTTTACAACTGTTTGTTTTTGATTTTTCTTAGCTTCTTTAGCTTTTCTAGTTTGCTCATATCTGTATTTTCCAAAATCCATGATTTTACATACAGGTGGCTTTGCAGTAGCCGCTATTTCCACTAAATCTAATCCCTCTTGTCTAGCTAATTCAAGTGCTGCATTTGCACTCATTACTCCTAATTGTTCCCCAGAAGATGAGATTATTCTAAACTCTTTTCCTTTAATTTTTTCATTAATTCTAATTTTATCAGTAATAGTAAGCACCTCCATTTTTAATTATAAATAAAAAACAGGACAAACTATGCCCCGTATCTCAACTTTTATAATAAACAAATGTTAATTCTCATTTTTAAAAGTTTTTACCTTGTGTAAGCTCTTAGTAGCCCATAAGGTGAGAAACAGGTAGTTTCTTCTTTAATCTCTATTTAATTACCTATATAATTATATTCGATTTACTACAAAAAGTCAAGTATTTTCTTTATTTTTTCTAACTAGCTATTTATCTTAGCTCTAAGTAAATTTACTCCTAAAACTATAAAAATTGTTCCAGAAACTCTATTAATTATTTTTCCAAAACTTTCATTTTTCTTTAAAAGCATTGCTATAAATGATGCAAAAATAGAAAGAGATACACACCATACTCCTGAAATAGCAAATGAAGTTAATCCTAAAATTGCAAAGGGAATTGCTCCATAGTTATTTGCTGTATCTACAAATTGTGGTAAGAAAGCTAAGAAAAACAGTGCAACCTTTGGATTTAAAATATTAGTTATCATTCCTTGAAAAAATGATTTTTTTAGATTTTCTTTAGGGCCCTCTCCTTCTGCTACTAATAAACTATCTTTAGCTTTGATACTTTTTATTCCCATATAAACAAGATACATCGCACCTAAAAATTTTACTATATTAAATGCTGTAATCGAATTTCTTAAAATAAGAGATAATCCAAAAGCAGCTAAAAAAGTATGCACTAATATTCCTGAACATATTCCTAATGCTGAATAAACTCCAGACTTTCTACTATTGATTATAGATTGTCCCAATATAAACATAGTGTCACTTCCAGGTATCAAAGCTAAAATTATACATGATGTTATATACATTTCATAGTTTATAATCCCTAACATACTTTCTCCTTTTTCATTACTTTTTTATAGTATAGATTATATTTTTACTATTTTTATTATTTACATAAAAAAAGAGAGCATAAACTCTCTATATCTTATTAAAATTTAAAGTGGCGCGCCCGAGAGGAATCGAACCCCTAACCTTCTGATCCGTAGTCAGACGCTCTATCCAATTGAGCTACGAACGCAGTTTTATAAAAAAAGGGTAGTTTTACTACCCGTTTAATTTCAAATGGCGGTGAAGGAGAGATTTGAACTCTCGGTACCGTTTATAGGTACTCTCCCTTAGCAGGGGAGTGCATTAGGCCACTCTGCCACTTCACCGTTTATGGCGGAAGATCAGAGATTCGAACTCTGAAGCCTTGCGGCGCCGGTTTTCAAGACCGGTTCCTTACCAATTAGGATAACCTTCCAAGCACATAAGATAATATCATATATTTTTATTTTTGTCAAATATTTTTTTAATTATTATTATTTTTTAAACTCATCTCTTTAGATTTTTTGATAGTTTCAGTTACAGCCTTAATAACAGCTCCTCTAAATCCTGCCTCTTCTAAATATCTTACTCCTACTATTGTAGTTCCTCCAGGTGAACAAACATTATCTTTTAATTCTCCTGGATGTTTTCCACTTTCTAAGAATAACTTTCCACATCCTACTAAAGTTTGCCCTACTAATTTATAGGCATCACTTCTTGGTAATCCCTCATATACAGCTGCATCAGCAAGAGCCTCTATAAACATAAACATAAAAGCAGGAGATGAACCAGAAGCTCCAATTACAGCATCAAATAACTCCTCTTTTGTTTCAATAGCTACTCCAATTTTTTCAAAAAGCTCTTTAAAAAACTTTTTCTCTTCTTCTTCTATATTTTCATTAAAAGCATATGCTATACATCCCTCTTGAACCATAAGTGGAAGATTTGGCATAGTTCTTACTATCTTACTATTTCTATTATCTATTTCATCTAAAATATTTTCCATAGTTATTCCAGGTGCCATAGCTACAATTATCTTACTACTATTAACATTATCTTTTATCTTATCTATTACATCAAAATATACATTAGGTTTTATTGCTAAAAATATAATATTACACTCATCAACTACTGCTACTTCATTCTCTAAAATATTAATATTATATTTTTCTGATATTTCTTTACCTTTTATTTTATCATATACATATATATTATTTAATTCTACCATTTCTGAGTTTATAATACCTTTTAAAAAGGCTTCTCCCATATTTCCACAACCTATAAATCCTAACTTCATAACATTCTCCTTATTTATCAAGATAGATATTAAATCTATCTGTAATCTCTTTTAATTTATCTAATTTTTCAACTGTATTTTCTTTATCTACCATTCCTAATTTTACTAATAATGCATTTATTATTACAGTTCCTGGAACAAATGTATAAGCTTTCTCTCCATTTTTAGTAGTTAAAACTAAATCTGAAATATTTCCTAAAGTTGAATCTTTTTTATCTGTAATAGTTATTACTTTATTTCCATGCTCTTTAAAGAATTCTGTAACTTGATAAGTAAAATTAGTATAAGGGTGGAATGATATTGTAAGTAGTAAGTCATCTGGTTGAGTATATAGAAGTTTATCTGTAAAGTCTGATGCTCCAGATATCATCAGTTCAACACCTTCTCTAAACTCTTTTAGCATAAAGTATAGATAGTAAGCTAAGGCATAGGATCCTCTTGCTCCTAGAATATATAATTTTCTACTACTATTTATCCAATCGACTGCTTGGTCTAAACTTTTTTCAATTTCAAAGACATCCATCTCTTGTAATAACTCTATATTAGTATTAATCATTTCTTGTAATACAGAGCTGCTGTCATCTCTTTCAGTAATACTATTTTTTAACCCTTTCATATATGAAGTTTGTTGTTCTACTTCTTTTTGGAAGATTTTTTGAAAATCTGGATAACCTTTAAATCCTAAATTTTTAGAAAATCTTGTTATTGTAGCTGGACTTGTTTCTGTCTCCTTAGCTAACTCATTTATTGAAATAAAAGATATTATACTTTGGTTATACTTTATGTATTCAGCTATTTTTTTGAAGCTTTTACTAAAAGAATTATAGTTATCATCTAAATACCTCAATATTTTCTTCTTCATAAATTTCCCTCTTTCTTATTAAAATTATAATTATATATAATTTATTATATTCCATTATAAAGAGAAATGCAAAATAATTTTTACTTTTTTGATAATTATATTACCATTTTATTTTCAATAGGTAGCTCCTCTACTATGCTATTATTAAAAATATTTTCAAGATATCTAAAGGTATTATCTAAATTACTTGTTCTTATAGTCACATCGTTTCCTTTATATGAAAATTTTATGTTAAATATTTTATTTCTACCAGTTACTTCACAAATTAATTTCGCTCTTTCAAAAGAAGTTTCCCATTTTTTATTTTTTATTAATATTTTCATATGAACCCTCCAAATTTATATTTAGAAATAGATAACTATATTTATAGATATATATTATAACTTTTTTAAAAGAATGTCAATATTTTTTTAATAATCCTTTATTTTATAAAGTTTTTATTGCTATTTTCCAAAAAATATATTATAATTATTTATATATATAAATAGGAGGTAATGTTATGGATTTTAAAACTTATTTAAAAGTTAGAAGAGAAGCTCTTGGAATTAGCCAAAATAAATTTGCAAAAATGGCTGGTATTACTCAATCATATTATAATGGAATTGAAAGAGGAGAGGTTAAAAATCCACCAAGTGAAGAGATTTTAGATAAGTTTGTTAGTCTATTACTTCTTACTCCTTCTGAGGGTGAAAAATTAAAATATCTTGCAGCTATTGAAAGAACTCCTGCAATTATTTTAAATGAAATAAAAAGATTATCTGATGAAAAAGAACTTTCTAAAAGACAAGTGATAAAAGATATTTCCAATAATAATACTCTTGTTCCTCTATTTTCTAGAATTAGTGCTGGTATAGGTGTTATTACTGATGAAGAACCTATTGATTATATCTCTCTTCCAGGAATAAAAAATACTGAAAATGTCTTTGCTATAAATGTAAAAGGGGATTCTATGGAACCTACTATAAAAAATCAATCTATTATCATTTGTAGACAGGGTTCTGAATTAAGAGATGGAGAGGTTGGAGCTTTCTTAGTAAATGGAGAATCTTTTGTTAAAAGAATAAAAGTTACTAAAAACTTCTTTGCTCTTTTAAGTGATAATCCTAACTATCAACCAATATATGTTTACCCACAAGATGAGTTTAAGGTAATAGGAAAAGTTTTAAAAGTTATCAATGATGTTAGATAAATATTAGAATTTAAGAGATTAGAATAACTCAAGAATGACTTTTGTTCAAAAAATAAAAAAAGGAAAAAATTTACTGTAATGACTATTGTATAATCGCTAGCGATTGGAAGTAAATTTTTTCCTTTTGTATTATTAATAACTATTCAGCTAATAAATTAATTTTAGAAAACTCAAAGAATTGTGTAATTTATGAAGAGAAGTTAGATTAACTCAGCGAAATTGAACGCTAAAAAATGCAATAAGTTGAAGACTCACCCCTTGCATTTTTAGTGAGGTAAGCTCATAGTTAATCAACTTCTTGGAATATGGAACACTTCTTAGTTTTCTTTTGAAGTCATAAATAACTAAGCTAGTTACCTATTTATCTCTATTTCCTATATAATCAGCTAAATCTAAAAGAGTTTTACTTCTCTCTTCTCCAAATCTAGCTCTTATAATACTCTTAGCTTCTTCTATTGTTTCAGATAATAATTTCTTACTTTCTGCCATTCCTAGAATAGATGGATAAGTAGATTTATCATGCTCTAAGTCACTTCCTACTGGTTTACCAATAGTTTCAAAATCTCCCTCAATATCTAATATATCATCTTTTATTTGAAAAGCAAGTCCAATTAATTCAGAATATTTTGTAAGTACTTCTCTATCCTCAATAGAAGCATCAGCTATTACGCAAGCTACTTCCACAGGTAATTTTATAAGCTTTCCTGTCTTATGTGCATGCATATATCTCAAAGTTTCTAAATCTATTTTTTTACCTTCACTAGCAATATCTACCATCTGTCCACCAATCATTCCATTGATACCAGCATAACTAGATGTAAGTTTTACTATTTCAACTATCTTCTCAGCTGAAAGATGAGAGTTTTTCTCAGTAAGTACATAGAAAGCATGTGTTAAAAGAGCATCTCCTATAAGTATCCCCTCTGCCTCTCCAAACTTTTTATGAGTAGTAAGTTTTCCTCTTCTATAATCATCATTATCTAAAGCTGGTAAGTCATCGTGTACTAAAGAGTAAGAGTGTATCATCTCAATAGCTGAAGCTGTAGCTAGCCCTTTTTCTCTTTCACACCCTAAAATATCCAAAGTCATAAATAGAAGTATAGGTCTTAATCTTTTTCCACCATTTAATACAGCATATTTCATTCCTTCTGCTATAACCTCTGGATAAGTTAGCTCTCCTAGATACTTATCAATTCCATCTTCTACTAATTTTTTTCCCATTCCAAGATACTCTTTAAATAACATCTTATACCTCCTCAAGTAGTATTTCATCATCTTTCTCTACTACTTTTAAAACTTTTCCCTCTGCTTTATTTAATAAGTCAGAAGATTTTTTTAATAATTTCATAGCTGTTTCATACTCTTTTATAGAATCAGCAAGGGATAAATCTCCACTTTCTAATCTCTCTATTATCTCATCTATCTCTGCAAGATTTTCTTCAAACTTCATATTTTCTCCTATCTAGTATAGAAAGTTATACATTTTTTTCCATATTTTCTTTCATCAGCTTTTTTGTACTCTCCTACAGTATCAGCCATCTCTTCAAAAACATGGTGTTCACATATTATTAGTCCATCCTCAGCTAAGATTTTATGTTTTTCAATAGCTTTCATAACCCTTGTACACACCTCATCTTTATATGGTGGGTCCATAAAGATTATATTAAATTTTTCTCCTTTTCTTCCTAAGATTTCAATAGCTCTTAATACATCATTTTTATAAGCTCTACATCTATCTTCATAACCTAAGTTATTTACATTTTCTATTATATATTTTAGAGCTTCAGCATCTTTCTCTATCATCACAGCTCTCTTGGCTCCTCTACTTAAAGCCTCTAAAGATATGCTTCCACTTCCACTAAATAGATCTAAAAATACAGAGTCTGGTACATATGGAGCTATTATAGAAAATAATGACTCCTTCATACTTCCTAATGTAGGTCTTGTATCTGTTCCCTTTCTACTCTTTATTCTCTTATTCTTTGCATCTCCTGCAATTATTCTCATCACATCAACTCCATTAATAGATAAACATTGCATCTCCAAAACTGAAGAAATGATACTTTTCTTTTACAGCAGTTTCATATACACTCAACATAAACTCTCTGCTTGAAAAAGCTGATACTAACATAAGTAAAGTAGATTTTGGTAGGTGAAAATTTGTAATAAGAGCATCTATAACTTTAAACTCATATCCTGGATAGATAAATATATCTGTACTTGCCTTTTGAGCAATTACTTTTCCATTCTCATCTACTGATGATTCCAATGCTCTTGTACTTGTAGTTCCTACTGAGATTATTCTTCTTCCTTCAGCCTTTCCTTTGTTAATTATATCTGCTGCTTCTTGAGGTATCTCAAATATTTCCTCATGCATCTTATGGTCTAGCACATCTTCAGTCTGTACTGGTCTAAATGTTCCTAGTCCTACCTCAAGAAATATATCTACAATCTTTATTCCTTTTTTTTCTATCTTTTCTAAAAGCTCTTTAGTGAAATGTAGTCCAGCCGTTGGTGCTGCTACTGACTCTCCTCTTTGAGCATATACAGTTTGATATCTCTCTTTTTCCTTTAAAGTTTCTACTATATATGGTGGTAATGGCATATTTCCTAGTTTATCTAATACCTCTTCAAAAGCTCCCTCATAGGTAAATTTTAAGACTCTATTTCCATCATCTTTTATCTCTATTAGTTCAGCTACAAGTTCACTATTTTGTCCCACATATAATTTTTGCCCAAGTTTTAATTTTTTAGCTGGTTTAAGTAGACACTCCCAAGTATCTAGATTTATTCTTTTTATAAGTAAAATCTCCAACACTCCACCAGTCTCTTTATGTCCAAAAAGTCTAGCTGGAATTACCTTAGTAGAGTTTCTTACTAAGATATCTCCTTCTTGTAGATAATCTATTATATCATAAAAATGCTTGTGCTCTATCTTTTTATTAGTTTTATCTACCAACATAAGTCTAGCATGGTCTCTAGGCTCTCTTGGCTCCTGCCCTATTAACTCTTCTGGTAGATGGTAATCGTAATCATGTAGTTTTGTAGACATTAATTTTCCTCTCTTCTCTTTCCAATTACTACTCTATCTATTCCACCATAATCTTTTACTATTGATAGTACATCAAATCCATTTTCTCTCATAAAATCAGCTACTTTTTCAGCCTGATTATATCCCACTTCAAAAGCTAAATATCCATCTTTTGTCAAAAACTCCTTAGCCTCTTTGGATATTTTTTCATAGAAATAGTACCCATTTCCATTGTCAGTCAAAGCATTTTTAGGCTCATACTTCAATACCTCTGGCATGAGTTCCACATACTCCTCTGTTGGAATATATGGTGGATTTGAAACTATCAGATTAAATTTCACATTTTTGTATTTCTCATCTCTTAAGATAGAAAAAACATCTGACTTAAGAAATTTTACATTAGTAGCCTCATTTATATCTCTATTTTGTATAGCTACCTCTAAAGCTCCTTCACTTATATCTAGTCCTAACACATGAGCATTAGGCAACTCTTTACCAAGTGATATAGCAATAGCTCCACTTCCTGTCCCTATATCCATTATCTTAGGACTAGGTAGCTCATTTACAAGATATTTACATTGTTCTACTAATATCTCTGTATCAGCTCTAGGAATAAGAACTCTCTCATCTACTTTAAATGGATATCCATAAAACTCCCATTCTCCAAGTAGATATTGTAAAGGTTTTCTCTCTTTTCCTCTAGCTACTAACATCTCTCTTATTCTATTTTTATCTTCCTCTTCTATCTTTTTATTTAGATTCAAAGTAAGTATTACTCTACTTACCTTTAGGATATGTGCAAAGATATATTCAGCATCAAGTCTTGCATTAGGTACCTGATGTTTCTCTAGATATTCAATGGATTTTTTGAGTAGATCATAATTTTCCTCTTTATAGTTTTTAGTATCTAACTCTAAATCTCCCTTTTTTTCTATAAGTTCATCAAAACCTATTCTACCTCTTGCCATCTCCCTTAGGTATTTTTTTATTGTATCTTTTTGTTCTGTTGTAAGCTCCATATCAAAATATGCATAGAGAGTTATTCTATCTAATTTTAAAACTGCTGCTATAAGTTTTTCACTTTCAAGACGGGGTTTTGAAAAAGAGTATTTTTGCAAATACTCTTTTGAAAAATTTAATATTTCTAACAGATTCATATTACTCTTCTGATGCACTAGCTAACATCTCAGCTTGGTTGAATGTAATAAGAGCATCTATCATCTCATCTATATCTCCATCTAAGAATGCATCTAGTTGATATACAGTAAATTTAATTCTGTGGTCTGTAATTCTTCCTTGTGGGAAGTTGTATGTTCTGATCTTTTCAGATCTATCCCCTGTTCCTACTTGAAGTTTTCTTTCACTCTCTACTTGACTTCTTTGTTTTTCGCACTCCATCTCATATAGCTTTGATACTAAGTGCTTCATAGCTTTCTCTCTATTTTTTAACTGAGATCTCTCATCTTGACATTGTACTACTATTCCTGTTGGTAAGTGAGTAATTCTAACAGCTGAGTCAGTCATATTTACGTGCTGTCCTCCAGCTCCTCCAGATCTATATGTATCAATCTTAAGGTCTTTAGTATCAATTTTTACCTCTTTTACATCTTCTACCTCTGGTAATACAGCTACTGTTGCTGTTGATGTATGTACTCTTCCTGCTGATTCTGTTTCAGGTACTCTTTGTACTCTATGTACTCCAGATTCAAATTTTAATCTTGAATAAGCTCCAAGTCCATTGATACTGAATACTGCTTCTTTTATTCCTCCAATACCAATCTCTTGTTTTTCGATTATCTCTACTTTCCACTTTCTTCTCTCTGCATATCTATTATACATTCTGAATAGGTCTCCAGCAAATAGAGCAGCCTCATCTCCACCTGCTCCTCCCCTGATCTCTACGATAACGTTTTTGTCATCATTTTCATCTTTTGGAAGTAAAAGAATTTTTAACTCTTTTTCATACTCAGGTAATTTTTCCTCAAGCTCTTTTTGCTCTTCGTTCATCATCTCTCTCATATCATGATCTTTTTCATTTCTGATATTCTCTTTTATAAATTGTAAATCCTCACTAAGAGTTTTATACTCTTTATATTTTTCTACAAGTGGTGTTATATCAGCTAATGCTTTATTACATTCCATCATTTTCTTTGGATCAGATAAAATCTCTGGGGATCCTAACATCTCATTAAGCTCATCAAATCTTCTTACAACTTCTTCTAACTTAGCGAACACTTTCTTCTCATCTCCTTTTCTACACTATAACTTAATAATTATATCATATTTATCTAAAAAAATCAATGTAAGGTAATATTCCTTGTCATTTTTAAAAGGTATTTTTTATAAAATTTAAACAAAATAGGGATATTGTAAAATTTTAAGTTACAATATCCCATTAATATAAAATTATTTAACTAATTTAAAATCATCTATAAATTCATTAATATATTGAATTACATCTTTTAAGATTCTTTCTCCTAATTCTTTAGTAGAGTTTTTAGGATCATACGGTCCTATCCATCCATTAGAAACAACATCTTTAAAGCTTCTCACAATTTTTACATTTCCGTTTTTATAATTTAAAAGTGAAATATATTTATTTGTTATCTTATCTGATAAATCATTTATTTGTAGTGGTTCACAATAAGCTAGATTTACAGATTTCTCATCTACTGCCATAGCTACACTTGTTTCTTGAATATCTCCATGTCCACCATCATAATCTGGATTTAATAATTTTGCTAAATTCCACCAATCAATAGTAGCAATAAGTCCACCTTTTTCATAAGTATCCAATCCCACTTGATCAAGGGCAGCAATATTTCCACCATGTCCATTTACAAAAATAAATTTCTTTATTCCATGTTTTAATAAGGAATCTACTATTGAATTCATAACTCTTATCAAATTTTCTGTTCCTATATTAATAGTTCCTGGAAAATCTTTAATAGACTGGCAATTTCCATATGGTATAGGAGGTAATGCTAAGATATCCTCTCTCATACTTAACTCATTAACAATATAATCTGGAATTATATAATCAGTCCCTAATGGTGCTTGTGCTCCATGATACTCAACACTCCCTATTGCTATCATAGCAATTGGTTCTTTTTTAATAAGTTCCATTGCATCTTTTGCTGGTACATTACTTATTTTCATTTTCCCCTCCTATTTATTCTCAGAAAAATTTACATTATATAACTCATAAAAACCTGTTGGATTTATTGTAAAGTTTTCAATATCTTTTTGTGTTGCCACATTTTGACTTTGATTTACTAAAGTTATAATAGGTAAATCCTCTTGAACTATCTCTTGAACCTTTTTGTATGCTTCCATTCTTTCAGCTTGATTTGTTGATGTTCTAGCAAAATCTAAAAGTTTATCTACTTCTAGATTAGAATAAAATGATCTATTACCAGGTCTACCATGAGCAGATGTATGGAAAAGTGGATATAATCCATAATCAGCATCTCCTGTAACTGTTACCCATCCTAATAAAAACATCTCATGTTCTCCTCTAGCTGTTCTATCTATATATGCTCCCCATTCTAATGTTTCTATTGTTAAATCTATTCCTATAGCTCTAAATTGATCTTGTAAAATTGTAGCTATATCTTTTCTAATATTATTATCATTAACCCAAATAGTTGTTTTAAATCCATTAGGATATCCTGCTTCTTTCATTAATTCTTTAGCTTTTTCAATATTATATTCATAATTTTTAGCTTTTTCATTATATCCTGGAACTAATGGTCCTATTGGTGCATTTGCTTTACTAGCTGTCTTTTTATATACAACATCTATTAAATCTTGAGTATTAATAGCATAAGCCATAGCTTGTCTCACTTTAGGATTTGTAAATGGTTCTTTTAATGTATTTATTCCTATATAAGCATTACCTAAAGATTGCTGCATCAAGAAGTTAAATTCTCCATTCTCTTTTATCCTATCTATATCAATAGGATCTATTTCATAAACTATATCAACCTCTTTTGTCTCTAAGGCAATAGATCTATTTGTTCCTTCTGGTATTACTCTAAATATTACATTCTCAACTGGTGTTTTTCCCATAAAATAATCTGGATTAGCCTTTAAAGTAACTCTATCTCCTGATTGCCAATTTTCAAAAACATATGGTCCTGTTCCTATTGGATGTTGACCATATGAATCACCTTTTTCAAGTACAGCTTTTTTATTTAAAATAGCTGCTCCTGGATGAGATAAATGGCTAAGTAATGGCCCAAATCCACTTTTTGTTATTACTTTTACTGTATATTCATCTACTACTTCAATTTTTTCTATTTCTGTTACTAAAAATGCTACTGTTGGTTGTTCTTTCATTCTTTCAATTGAAAATTTTACATCTTCAGCTGTTAATTTTTCTCCATTATGAAACTTAACATCTTTTCTTAAATGAAAAATTGTAGTTTTCTCATCTATATTTTCCCAGCTCTCTGCAAGACCAGGAATAATATTTAAATTATCATCTTTTTCTACTAATTCATCATATACTTGTTGATATACTCTTACACTTGGGGTATCAATAGCCTTTTGAGGATCCAAACTTCTTGCGTCTGCCCCTTGAGCTACTATTAAAGTATCTTTTTTTTCTATTTTTTTCTCTTCTTGTCCACAAGCTAAAAATAACATTGATAACACCAATGATGATACTAACAATTTTTTATTCATAATTTCTTCCTCCAATATGTAATAAATAATTTTTACAATTATATCACATTTTGGAATTCATGTAAATTTTTTTTATTTTTATTTAAAAATGAAAATAATTTCATTTTTTAAAATTTATCTTTATACTTTCTAGCCTTATATTGTAAATATCTTGGAGATATTCTTCTTAAAAAATTGATAAGGGAAGTTTTGTCAATGGCTGTTCTTCTAATATCAAATAAATCCTTAGTAAATATTCCACTTCCAGTGTCAGTAGATACAGCAAAAGAGTATCCACACTCTTTGACCATCTCCACTACCTCTTTTCTTTTATGTCCATATGGATAAGCAAAAACTTTTAATTTTTTTCCAAGTCTTTTCTCTGTAATCTCCTTATCCTTTACTATCTCCTCTCTAGCTCTCTCATCATCTACATCAAAAAAACTCACATGAGTAAGAGTATGTCCCCCAAACTCTATGTGACCACTATTTTGTAACTCCATAACCTCTTCATCACTCATAAGGTCAAATCTCTTTTCATTGTCACTCTCTACTGTCCATCTATTATAATCTAGTCCTGACACTAAAAATATAACTGCTTTCATATTATATTTCTTCAACATAGGATATAGAATAGTGTAGTTATCTTTATATCCATCATCTACAGTAAGTATGATATATTTTTTGTAAAATCTATTTTGTAATCCTATCTTTTCTAAATCTTCAAAGGTAATAGTCTCATAGTTTAACCATTTTAAAATTTTAAGATGAAGTTCAAATTGTTTTTTAGTAACAAAAAGTTTTATCTTTCCACCCTCATTTTTTTCATTTACAAACTGATGATACATAAGCACAGGTATCTCATACTTTTTTATCTTAGCATAATGATTTTCAAACTCTAATATACTCTCTAGCTTTCCATATAGATATGGTAACTTGAAAATCTTTTGTAAAACATCTAAGACAGAATTTTCTTTTTCACTATAAATTATACTTCCTCTATTAAAAAGTGTAGTAAATATAGCTGAAAAAATAGAGGTATAGATTACCTCATTTCTTCCACTATTTAGATTTTCTAACTCTTGATTTCTATCTCCAATTACATATATTCTCATAATTTATCTATAAACTCCTCTATCTTTGCTACTGCGTTCTCTTTGCTAAAATCATGTGCTCTTTTATAGGCTAACTCCTCATACTCTCTTCTCTTATCTATATTTTTCAAGTGATAAGCTATCTCTTTTTTTAACTCCTCTTTACGATTCTCCACTAGTTTCCCATATTTAGAATCCTCTCCTAATATCTCTCTAGTCCCATCTGTCTTAGTAGCTATTACCATTGTTTTCAATGTCATTGCCTCTAAAGTAGTAAGAGAAAATCCCTCCTCTTTAGAGGTTACTATATAAAGTTCTGCTCTTTTTATATAGTTATATGGATTGAGTCTTGCTCCCAATAGAAAAATCTCTTTCTCCATTCCTAGATTTTTTATCTTATTTTCTAAGCTTTCTCTCTCTTTTCCCTCTCCTATCAATACAAGCTTTTCAGGTATATTTTGCTCTTTTTTAAGTTCAGAAAATACATCTATCAATAAACTTTGGTTCTTATTCTCTGTCAAAGACCCTACACTTAATATATATCTAAAATCTTCAGCTATCTCTACTTCACTTTTTTCAACTATATTTTCCAATCCCATAAAATTATAGAGTTTCTCTATCTTAGGATGAGTTGTATTTTTCTCAAAACCTCTTTTCATCCTCTCATTTATAGTTACTATATAATCATACCTCTCTTGATTCTCTCTCTTCTGTTTACTCTTTGGTAGCTCTCCATTTCCAGCGTGGCTCCATCCTACCAATATTTTTCCTTCCAGATTTAATTTGTGCAGATTTCTAAGTAATCCCATATTATAATCTATAATTATATCTGAAAAATCTAAATATTTTTGTATCTCTCTCGTTGCTCTTCTCTTTTTCTCTCTTAAAAGAAATGAATACCAAGCTCTTTTCAGGGGATTTTTACTATGTCTACTTTTTTCTAAGCTTCTACTGAAATTTTGAGATGTCAAAAAAGAGTACCTTATCCATTCAGGTATCTCTTCTATATAACTTTTCTCATCTCCTATATTCTGCTCTACTAATAGTAATATCTCATATTTTTCTGGACTAAGTGCTTTTAAAAATTCGACTAACATTTTTTCTTGTCCACCAATAGAGATACTACCATTATGTACCAGTAGCCTCTTTTTCATATAAAACTTTCTCCTTAGATATTTTAATTTTTAAATATACCTCAAATAAACTAAATTTTTTTCTCAAAATAATTATAATATTCAATTTTACTTTTTTCTAATTCTAGATTATTTATAAAATTCTTAAGAAATATCTTTCTATTTTTAGGCTTTCCATTATTAACATTTATTTTAATAGTTGACTTCCTAGCTTTACTTATAAATTCTCCTTTAAATTTAGGGCTTTCATATTTTTGATAATTTATTTTTATTCCCCTTGTCTCTTGAGAAGAAGGGGAGCTTTGAAATACTATCATTCCCTCATATATATTTTTAGGAAATTCTAATTGATAATCTTCTATCTTATCACTTAATCTACTCTTCAAATAAATTAATTTTAAAATTTCCATATTTAAATTTTTCATAAAAATATGTTTCTTTAATATTCCTTCTATATGTTCAGATTTTAACTCAATATAAAATATATATAAATTTTCGTTATTATTTTTTTCTTGTACAAAAAGTATTGCATCACTAGAATTATAAAGTGTTCTTGTATAAATAGGTGATAGTTTCATTGATTCATTTAGATTATTTTCATCTAAGGTAAAAGCCAATAGTTTATATTCAGTATCTTTATATAAAATTGGAAGTTCTTTTAATTCTGCTTCAATAGCAGTCTCAGTTATATTAATTACTGTATAACTATCTATTTTTTTCTCACTTTCTTTTATTTTTATCTTTTCTGACAACCAACTATCTAAATACTCTAATAATTCCATAATTATCAATCCTCAATTGATGAATAAATATCATCACTTAGATTATTTAAATTATCTACTGTTTCATTAAAGCTTTCTACTTCTAATCCAAATTCTCCCTTATTCATCTCTTTTATTTCGTTATTCTTTACTAAATATGATGAAATATCTTTTATTTTTATAATACTATCTTCTGCTATTCCATTACCATTCATAATTCTTTCTTTATCAGTAACAGAAACCTTATTTAGCATAATTAGATTATTCAATTCATTAATTATATATGGACTATGAGTAGTCATTACAATATTTATACCATAATTTATCATTCTTGCAAAAATTCTAGCTATTTTTCTTTGGTTTTCTGGATGTAAATTCAACTCAGGTTCATCAATTAAAAAATAATCTCCTTTAACAGCAAAGTATTTTAAATAATTTATTATTCCAACTACTGTTTTTACCAATGACGAACTAGTATATAGCTCCAATTCTTTCCCATTTTCTGTTACATATACAATTTTTTTATTATCCTTAACTTTATATTCCCCACAAAGAAAATTCTTTTCTATATCTTCAGCTAATTGAATAAATTTATTATTCTTTCTTGTTTGTCTTTCCATTACTCTTGGCATTTGACTTAAAAAATTTATATAGTCATTAATTGGTTTTGGATATCTAGAAACCATATCTTTTAAAATTTCTTCATCTCTATTTTCTCTAACAAAGGAATCTAAAATATTACTTCTTCTTATTAATAACTCATTATAAAAAATTGCAAGTCCACTTCTTTCTGCTGGAAATGGATACACTCTTTTCAAATTAAAAATTATTGCTATTATATAATTTGTAATAACTCTATTGATTCTTTCTATTTCATTCGGTTGATTTCTAGAGATATTAAAATCTAAATCAAAAGTTTCTCCAATCTCGTTCTTAAACTCTTCGTCTAATCTTATTTTAATATTGATTCCTTCTTTTTCAATTATTCCATAATGATCCCCAATAAAAAAGAATCTATTTGGATGAATTTTTTTATTTAAATTTATTGAATCATAATCAATTTTTATTTTAAAATTTTTAAAGAAATCTTTTGATACTGAAAAAATTACTGGTAACCTCTCAGTTATTTTCTCTTCTATATTTAATAATAATTCTTTTAAATAATTTTCCTTAAATAGCACCTCTTCTAAATTTATCTCAATCTCTCTTTTGTCTTTTGGTAATTCTTTTATAAACTCTTTATTATTCTTAAAATTCAGATTATTAATCGTAGTAAGAATAGTATATATTAAATAATTTATATAAGTTTTTCCTGTGTTATTTTTTCCACAGAAAATATTTAATCTATTTAGTTCTATTCTACCTTTTTTTATAGGTCCTAGATTTTCAAACATTACTTTCATACTATCCCTCTCTCTTTTTATTTGCTATTTCAACTTTAGAAAAATTTCTATACTCTAAAGTTACATTCTCAAAATTTTTTATTCTATATTTCTTAGTATTCTTTCAAATATACTATCTAACAAATTAAATCTATTTTGGTATAAAGATCTTTTTTTAGATGGAATCTCTTCTATATTTTTTCTCTCTAATTTTTTAGGAAGTAACCACATACCATCTTTTTCCTCTCCATCTAAACTTGCCCAAAACTCATCATAATTAGCATGGACTTTTCCCTCTTTTCTCTTTCTATAATGGTCAGAAAAATATATGTGTTTCTCTCTACTTACTCCTAATACTCTATACTCTGGAAAAAGTAGATAAAGAATCTCTAATACCAATCTTTTAGGAAAAACTCCATACATATTTTTAGTAGCCTCTTTTATAAGATTAGTGTCTTCTCCCTTTTCTAATCCTTGTAGTCCCCCTATAATTATACTATCCTCTAAAAATCCAAAGGTAAGTTTAGCTAATGGTTTATCCTCAAAATTGTAACAAACTAATGTAAACTCTCCCTCTTTTTCATAAGATGGATACAAGTTTAAAGAAAGCTTATACTCACTATCATTTTTCCCTTGAAAAGTACAAAGCTCTAATTTTCCATCTCTATATAGTTTATCTAATAATCTTTCTGGAAATCTTTTATCTAAAATTTTATAAGATGTAGTTATGGCTTTTACTTTATCTCTATTTATTAATGAATTAGTCAGATATGGTCTATGTAATTTACTACATAGACTAGGATATCTATATACCTCATCTCTTAAATATTTATGTGAAAGGATGAAATCAGCTATCTCTTTTGAATAACTATACATTAAGATATTTCTTCCAATATATTTTATACCTTTTTTAAAATTATTAATTTCTCCCTTTCCCTTACCATTTTTCATAACTAAATAATATAATTTTACTCCTTGTAACATGTGCTCTCTCCTAGTAATTATTTACTAAATTCTCCCATATATATTATACCTGTAATTAATGACAACTTTTGTCATTTTAGGTGTAAATTATATTATTTTTTTGTTACTAAATACCTCTATTTTTAATCTTAAACCTCTTGACTTACTTCCACCAAATATTTACCATAATCAGTTTTTAACAGTGGTTCTGCTAGCCTTAATAAATCCTCTCTACTTATCCAACCATTTCTATATGCTATCTCTTCTATACATGCCACATAGTTTCCTTGTCTTTCTTGTATAGTTTCTATAAAGTTAGATGCTTGTAAGAGATTTTTATGTGTTCCTGTATCTAACCAAGCAAATCCTCTTCCCAATAGATTTACTTTCAGAGTTTTCTCCTCTAAATACAATCTATTTAAATCTGTTATCTCTAGCTCTCTCCTTTTACTTGGCTTAATACTTTTAGCTTTCTCTATTACTGTGTTGTCATAAAAATATAGTCCAGGTACTGCATACTTAGATTTTGGATTTTCAGGTTTTTCCTCTATTGAGATTACATTTCTATCCTTATCAAACTCCACTACCCCATATGCCCTTGGGTCTTTTACTAGATATCCAAAAATCTCTGCTCCTTTTTCTAATCTAGCTGCATTTTTTAAAATTGGAGAGAAGGCTTGTCCAAAGAAAATATTATCTCCCAAAACTAAAGCTACATTATCATTACCAATAAAGTCCTCTCCTATTATAAAGGCTTCTGCTAAACCGTTTGGTTTTTCCTGTACCATATACACTATTTTCATTCCAAGCTCACTACCATCTTGAAATAATTCTTCAAAACATCTTAAATCTCTGGGAGTAGAGATTATCAGTACCTCTCTTATCCCCGCTAACATAAGTACAGAAAGAGGATAATATATCATTGGTTTATCATATATAGGAAGTATCTGCTTTGATATACTCTTTGTCATTGGATATAGTCTTGTTCCTGTTCCACCAGCTAATATTATCCCTTTCATATTTATACTCCTTTTATTTCATTTCTATTTTTCCAAATCTCTCATATAGTTTAGGATATTTTTCTGTACCTATAAATTCTACTTCTGCTTTTCCTTTAAAATTTAAAGCTCCTGTTGAAAATAATGTTATAACCTTGTCAAACTTTATATTTAATAGTAAAAATAGTTCTATTGGAAAAGTATTTTCTATCACTTCAATATTAAAATTTTTAAAAACCTCTTTATAATTTGTCTTCTCTCGTGGATGAGCTTTAATATAAATTTTTCTCACATTTTGTTTTTCAATAATTTCTCTATAAATCTCTATCTTTTCTTTTTCTGTTATAATTTTATCTTCTGATAGAGGTTGAGTTAATAATAAATTTTTTTTATCATCTTTATCAAAAATTTGAATTTTTTCTATTTCTATATTAAATACATCTAAAATTTCTTTTTTACCTTTCTGTGATAAATTATTCCAAAGTTCATTAATATTTATAATTTCAACTTTATCCTTAATCAAATTAGGTATTGGAAGTAATCCTGTTAAATAAATTTTTTCTATTTTTTCTGAGAGTCCAAATCTTTTATAATCTTTTTTAATTTTTTCTATAATACTTTTTTTTATATTATGAAAGATTCTTACTTTTTCTATTTTCTTTTCAAATTCATTTTTTAATATATTATCATTATAATTCAATATTCCCTCTTCTAATAAATATATTTTTCTAATAAAATTATTCAAAAAAAATTGACTATAAGTTATATGATCTTGTAAATATATTTCTTCTATTTCATTCAATTTTTTTAATAAGTTATTACTAATTTCCCATTTTTTATATTTTTTTTATAAATAATTTCCCTTTTTAAAGTTATTTAAAATTATTACATTAAGATTAGCCAAATTCAACCCATCTATATCAATTTCTTCTAAGAAATATACAACTTTTTCTTTCTTATTGTAAAATTTAATCAAACTCAACAAAAAAGTATACTTAGATTTTACATATATCCCTATCATTTCCTTCTCCATATTTTATATTCAAAGATAATTAATTTTTTATCATTCATTTTTTTAATTTCTAATTTTATTTTTTCATTCCATTCAATAATTTCATAATCTAGAAGATACTTATATCAACTTTCTATACATTTTTTATTTTTAGTGGCTCCTTTCTGTCTAACCAAATATAATGAATTTTCAATCACTTTTACTTTCTTCTCAAAAATTTCATTTACAATATTTTTATTTAAATAGTTTTTTCTTAATAATTTTCCTAATTAAATTTAAAGTAATTACTTTATTTCTCCAATAAAATTTATCTAAAAGACTCATACCATTTATTTTTCTTGTTTCTTTACTTTCTAACAATTCTTTAAATTTTTTTAAAAGTACTTCTACTTCCTCTTTTTTTAGCCTTTTAAAATTAAATCTTATACTTTCATCAATTTCTTTTACAAAAATATTACCATCAATTTTTACCTGCCATCTTTCTTTTTCAAGTAATAGATATAATATTCTTCCTATAGATAAATTATTTTTTCTAGTAGTTGTAAATTTTTCTATATTTTCATATATTACTTTATATGAGTTTTCTTGTTTCTTTTTAAATTCTTCAATATTTTTTCCTTTGATTTCTTTTGTTAGTTTCATTATACTGTCATCTCTATTAACTCTATAATAATAATATCTTTTATCTATAAATTTTATTTTTTCTGTAGAAAAAATAGTTTCTATATTCCAAAAAACATCTTCATATAATATTTCTAAAAACTTAAAATTATTTTTTTCTAAATACTCTTTTTTATATAATTTACTCCAACAACAACAAGGTAGCTCTACATACAGATATTTATCCTCTAATTTATTTTGTGAATAGAAATCTATTTTTTTCTTTCCTACTATTTTTTTCTTTTTGTCATCATAGCTAAAATATCTGTATATTAATATATCTTCATCATTAATTTGAGATACTAACTCCTCATACATATTTAACTCTATCCAATCATCACTATCAATAAAAGAAATATATTTACCTGTAACTTTTTCTAATCCACTATTTCTTGCCGAAGCTAGTCCACCATTTTCTTTATTTATTACTTTTATTCTATTGTCTTGAAGATAATTTTCTACTATTTTCATTGAATTATCTTTTGTTCCATCATTCACTATTATTATTTCAAGATTTTTATATGTTTGATTAACAATACTATCTAAGCATTGTTTTAAATACTTCTCTACATTATATACTGGAACTATTACACTAATCTTAGGCTGTTGCATTCTTTCACCTCATATTTTATCTTTTTTTATTTCTATATTGCCTTACCATATAAGCTATCTTATAAAATATATCTTGCTTGTATGGATATTCCGGTTTAGTATTAAAATATTTAAATAAAGTTAAAACATCATAATGAGCCCTATAATTTCCAAATAACATTTTTTTTACTTTTGTATCAATAATATAAATTTTACCATCACCATCAAAAAGAAAATTTCCTGGATTACAGTCTCCATGATATCTTCCAATTTTATGAATTTTCTCTATCATTTCTAATATTTTTCTGTAAAATTTATCCTCATCTATTACTCTTCCTTCAACATATTCCATAAGTATAAATTCTTCTTCTATAAAGATACCTTTTCTTTTTATTCCAGCTCCATATATTTTCACTAGCTCTGGAATTTTTTTACTTATTATTTCTATACTTTTAAATGTTTTGACACTTTCACCTTCTTTAAAAATACTTAAAAATTTTTTAAACTTTTTTTTAATAAAAAATTGCTTTAGAATATAACTCTTATTTTGGCACTTTATCTTTGCTACATAAGTTTTTCCCTCTTTTTTATATTCTTTTTCAACTTCAAATTTTTTATCAACAACTCCTTCTAAAATTTTTTTATATTTTTCATCCTCAAAATACAACTTATATCCTTTGTATTCCTCCATTAATTTCTCCTCTTTTTATTAACTATATTATCTTTTTCTTTATCTGCTTTAAATATAAATCTTCTAATTTTTTATCCAAAATTTCTTTTTCTTTAAACTCACTTACTTCACTTACAGTTTTATATTGTAAATCAACTTTGGTTTTTGCTTTTAATAAATACCACTCATACTCTACATCTAAATGTCCTATATCTAAAGCTTGATATCCTTCTTTAGAAAATTCATAAGCTAATACTGTTGCTGTTGGACCTAAAGCTATTAAAATAATATTATCTCTAGTAAAATTTTCTAATGTAAATTCAATTACTTCTTTATACTTTCTGAATCCATTTCTATCCGGTAGTATTATTCTTTGAATCTCTGAAGAGTTTTTTAAAAGTGAATTTCCCAAACCAAATCGTGTATTTTCTCCTTCAATTATTAATATTTTTTTATTTGAAAAATATTTTATTAATTTATCTATACTTTCTATATTTTCTTTAGGATTAATGTAAGGCATATAAAATCTACTTATCATTGAATCATAATATACTTTTTCTTTTGATATATTTTTTTCTAATTTTTCTTTCTGTTTTAAATAATATCTACTCCAAAAATATTTTTCATTTTCTTTTAAATTTTTTATTTCTATTAAAGTTCTTGGAATTGCAACTAAAAGTTTTTCTAAATTTGAATTTAAAATTTCTCTTAAATATTTTGAAAGTTCTGAATCATATTCTTGAAAATAAAGTTCTTTTTTTCTAAAAGCTATATCAAATTCTCCATCCCCATATCTACTTATCGAATACCCTTGTATTATTTTTTCTATAGTTTCCTTTGTTGTTTTTATATTCCATCTCTCTTCTTTTAACTTATTTAATAAGACTTCATTTCTTTTAATATATAAAAATTGCCTAATCTTTTTTATCATATTCTTTCTCCTTATAATATATTTTCAAATTCTTTCATTACTAATTTAGCGTCAAACTCTTTTAATTTTTTCTCTACATTTATTAAATAATCTTTTTGTATCTCTTTATTAATTAATACTTTCTTCATATTTTCAGCCATCTCATCTATATTTCCAACCTCTACAAGTATTCCATTTTTACCATTATCTAATAATTCACTTGGCCCTGTTGGACAATCAGTAGCTATTACCATTCTTCCTAATATCATAGCTTCTAATATTACAAGTCCAAACCCTTCAAATTTTGAACTATGTACAAAAAGATTTGCTCTTTTTAAATATGGATATGGATTTGTTCTAAAACCTAAAAATTTTACTCTATCTTTTATTTTTAATTCTTTAACTAGGTTTTCTAGTTGCTCTCTATGCCTTCCATCTCCTATAATATATAGATTTTCTTCTACATCATTATAAATTTTAGAATAAGCTTTTATAAGTGTTGTAAAATCTTTTTGTGTCTCTTCTAATCTTCCAATAGCTAAAAGATATTTTCCTTCTAACTCTTTCTCAATTTCTTTATCTGCTAATCTATATATCTCATCAAAGTTAAACGAATTATATATTCTTACTAGCTTATTTTCTAAAAATGGAAACATCTCTATTGCTTCCTTTTTCATCTCATCAGAGATTACTACTATTTTGTCATAGTCATTTAATCTATTTCCCAATTTTTTTAATCTTCTCTCTATTCCTCTATGATAATTTTTTAGACTGAAATGACAGAATGTTACTTTTCTATTTTTAAACTCTTTCATAAAAGGAGAAAGTGTCATATCAAAATCTACTATTACATCATCACTAGAAATTAACTCTTTCAATCTACTTCTAATTTTTATTTTTCTTAACCAAGAAGTTCCTTCCATTTTTAATTTTTCTAATTTACTCAATTTACCAATAGCTTTTTTCTTTTTCAAAGCACAATACATATCATCAGCTAATACATACTCTACTTTTATATTACTAGGTATATCGCTTTTTAATTTTTCTAGTTCATCTTGCTTATATCCAATAATCAAAGTTACTTCATTATTTATACTATCTATATTTTTTAAATATTGTAGTAATACTTTTTCTATTCCTCCCACTAAAAAACTTTCCACATAAAATTTTATCTTCATAACTCACCCTTCTTTTATTTTTTAACACAGATTTATTCATTTTAAATTATACCAAATTTTTATTAAATTTTATACACCATTTTTCAAATTATATGATATTATATACATTAGGAAGTGATAAGTTACAATGATGAGGTGTGGTATGAAAAAAATTAAATTTATATACAATCCTTTTTCTGGAGAGGGAGTAGTTACAAAAAATTTAGATACAATTATCAGTAAGTATCAAGCAAAAGGATATAGTATCATTCCTTTTAGAATATCTACTGAACAAAATTTAGAAGAAGCTTTTTCTGACATAGATAGCTCTTACCATCACATCTTAGGAGCTGGAGGAGATGGAACTATCAATCAGATTATAAATTTAATGAAAGAGAAAAATTTAGATATTCCTCTTGCTATACTTCCTGTGGGAACTGCCAATGATTTTGCAAAATATATAGGTATGCCAGCAGATACAGGAGAAGCCTGTAATAAAATTCTTTCTGGAGAGATTAGAGAGATAGATTTAGGTAAAGCTAATGACAAATACTTTATAAATGTATTTAGCTTTGGGCTTTTTACTGATATCTCACAAAAAACACCTACACACCAAAAAAATACTCTAGGAAAATTAGCTTATTATATCAATGGGATAAAAGAACTTCCATCACTAAAAAAATTAGATATCAAAGTTACATCAGATGAGTTTTCTTATGAGGGAAATGCACTTATCTTTTTTACCTTCAATGGACGTACAGCAGGAAATATAAACATATCTTACAAAAGTGAAATAAATGATGGATTACTAGATGTTATCATAGTAAAGGGAGAAAATATTCTATCTACCTTCCTTTCACTTTTTGAGTTTTTAAAATTAGAACATCTAGAAGAACCAAAGGATATTATACATTTTAAAAGTTCAGACTTTGTTGTTGAATATCTTGATTCCTCGTTAAATAGTGATATAGATGGAGAGGTTGGTCCTAAATCTCCTGTTCATATTTCTTGTATTAAAAATGGATTGAAAATCATATACTAAGAGTAAAAAAAGCTCATTTTTAAAAACTAAGTATTTTTTTACAACACACTTTATTTTTTTGCACTTTTATTGTAAAATATTATATATATTATAAATTTTTATTATTTTTTTATTTTATAGAAAAGATGCTGATAAGATTATATTAGCACAGTTTTTTTATTAAATGTTTATTAAAAGGAAAATAAATTATTTTTTTTACTTTATGTTTAAATTAAATTTAATTTTAAAAAACTTCTATATCATATTTTGATAATATAAATATCAATTATATATATTGTCAATTATTGACTTTTAACTATGGTATAAGGTATATTCATAATATGAACCATAATTACAATAATATGAGGAGGTTTTTTATGTTTGAGTACACATTTAATATGGCAGAAACTCTTGCTATTGCAGTAATCTTATTATTATTAGGAAAAGGAATTAAGAAAAGAGTTCCTATCTTAGAGAGATTTTTTATTCCAGCTCCTGTTATAGGTGGAACTCTATTTTCTATTTTTATGTTAATAGGTCACAATACTGGAACTTTTACTTTTAACTTTGACAGTATTTTAAAAGATTTTTTAATGGTTATATTCTTTACTACTATAGGATTCTCAGCTAGTTTTGAACTCCTGAAAAAAGGTGGAGTAGGAGTTGCTCTATTCTTAGCTGCTGCTACTATTTTAGTTATTATTCAAGATGTAGTTGGTGTTTTCTTAGCTAAAGCTTTTAATTTACATCCATATATTGGACTTGCTGCTGGTTCTATTCCATTGACTGGAGGACATGGAACTTCTGGAGCTTTTGGTCCTGTACTTGAAGAGGCTGGAGCAGCTGGTGCTTTTTCAGTAGCTATTGCTTCTGCTACATTTGGACTAGTTGCTGGATGTTTAATAGGTGGACCTGTAGCTAAAAGACTTCTACAAAAGTACAATTTAAAAGCTAAGACAACTGATGAAGAAACTGGAAACTCTACTATTAAGTTAGAGTCTGACAATCCTATTTCTGAAGGAACTCTCTTTGATTCTGTAGTAGTTATAGCTTTAGCAATGGGTATTGGTGCTTGTATTCCAGTATTTAGTAAGAAACTTGGATTAGTTTTACCTGCATATCTTGGACCTATGGTTATCGCTGCTATAATTAGAAATATAGCAGATGCTCAAAAGAAAACTCTACCAATGAAAGAGATCTCTATAATTGGAAGTATATCTCTATCATTGTTCTTATCTATGGCTTTGATGTCAATGAAATTATGGGAATTAGCTGCACTAGCTTTACCATTAATAGTTATCTTACTTATCCAAACTGTTATCATGGCACTTTTTGCTTACCATATAACATTTAGAATGATGGGAAAAGATTATGATGCTGCTGTTCTTGCTACTGGACATTGTGGATTTGGATTAGGAGCTACTCCTAATGCTATGGCAAATATGGAAACTTTCACATCTGTCAATGGATTTTCAGCCAAGGCTTTCTTTGTATTGCCACTAGTTGGTTCTCTATTTATAGACTTTGTGAATGCTTCTATAATTACATTCTTTATGAATATTTTTAAATAATATTATTTTATTAAGGGAGGAAGCATTTGAAATTAGAAAAACAGAGTATAGGAGTTTTTGATTCTGGGGTAGGAGGTACTACCGTTCTAAAAGAGATATTGAGTATTCTTCCCAATGAAAATATATTTTATTATGGTGATAGTAAAAATTCTCCTTACGGACAAAAAAGTGCAGAAGAGATTAGAGAATTATGTTATAAGATATTAGATTTTTTTATAGCTAATGAATGTAAAGCAGTAGTGGTGGCTTGTAATACAGCTACCGCTGCTGCTTTAGACAGTTTAAAAAATAGATACTCAATTCCTATTATTGGAGTTATTGATGCTGGAGTAAAGAGAGCTTTAAAAGTTTCAAGCAATAATAAGATAAATATTTTAGCTACACCTTTTACAGTTTCATCTAAAGCCTATATTACAAAATTTAATAAAATTTCTAAAAATATCTCTGTAACTCAAGAGGGATGCCCAGAATTTTGTACTATGATAGAAACAGGTTGGGAAACACACAAAGATAGATATGAGCTTCTTAAAAATCATATTGATAATCTTTCAAAGGAGGCTGATACTCTTATTTTAGGATGTACTCACTACCCTATTATTAGAGAAGATATTGAAAAATATTTTTCTGGTAAGATTGTAGATCCAGCTAGAGAAACAGCTTTAGAGCTATATTCTTTACTAAAGTTAAGTGATAGTCTAAATACCTCTGATAAAAAAGGAAGAGTTGATTTCTTTGTAAGTGGTAATAAAGAAAGATTTAAAAAGATAGCAGAAAAGTTTTTAGGATTTGAGATAAAAAATATATATTCAGTATAAAATAAAAAGAGGTTATTTCAATTTAAGAAATTTACTAGGAGAGAGAATAACATTCAAGAATGACGAAGATTGAGGAGAATAAATAGAGCAAGTCAGCGAAATCGAACGCTAAAAAACACAACTGTTTGAGTGAAACGAGTTTTCCAATAGTAGAGGAGT